>ERZ1035006.773-NODE-773-length-24145-cov-5.408842_pt1 | contig 24145 bp, 24 predicted proteins | sample MGYA00520694_ERZ1035006 | MGnify/ENA primary metagenome ERZ1035006 (study PRJEB33766, sample SAMN09781746) | gut metagenome | biome: gut microbiome | host: Homo sapiens | place: Madagascar | study: EMG produced TPA metagenomics assembly of the PRJNA485056 data set... | reverse complement strand
CCTAAATAGCTAGAGTATCTATGCCGCTCACTACACCTCGAACATCATCTGTCCATAGGTCGGTACTGGCCAGTACTCACTGTCCACGATGGTCTCCAGCTCATCGACCGGTGTTCTAAGAGCTGCCATTGCCGGAAGGACTTTCTCATGGAAGTCTTTTGCGGACTCGGCTGCATCGGTAGCTGCTTTCAGGTTATCGAGAGCTTGCTGAGTATCTGCCAGCAGGGAGCTTGCTTTTACAAGAATGGTCTGCTGTGCGGTAGTATCAGCCTGTGCATATGCGTTCTTAACGGTGCTCATGGAAGATGCAACGCTGTTGACATAAGCGATAACTGACGGAATGTACAATTTTGCAGCCATGTCGATCATGGTACGAGCCTCGATGTTGATCAGGCCTGCATACTCTTCCAGCTTGATCTCGCGGCGGGCTTCCAGCTCTCTCTTCGTCATAACGCCCAGTTTCTCGAACATCTCGATGCTGCTCTCATCTGTGTATGCCGGAATTGCATCCACGATACTCTTCACGTTTGGAAGACCTCTCTTAGCTGCTTCCTCTACCCACTCATCAGAGTAACCATTACCATTGAATACAATGTTCTTGTTCTCTTTCATGGTCTTGTAGATGTAGTCAATTGCAGCTTTTTCAAAGTTCTCAGTTCCTTCCAGAGCGTCGCAAGCTTTGTTGAAGGATTCTGCCATCATGGAGTTCATAACGGTATTTGCATCACCGATGGATACAGAAGATGCTACCATACGGAACTCGAAACGGTTGCCGGTGAAGGCAAACGGTGAAGTACGGTTTCTGTCGGTCGGGTCTTTTGGCAGTACCGGAAGGGTGCTGACTCCAAGATCCAGAGTTCCAACCTCTGCACACGGAAGCTGATCAAACGGAACACCTGCTACAATGGCATCTACGATCTCGCCAAGCTGATCGCCCATATAGATGGAGATGATTGCTGGCGGTGCCTCATTAGCTCCCAGTCTGTGATCGTTACCAGTGTTGGATGCCGCTGCACGGAGCAGAAGAGCATGCTTGTTGACTGCTTCCATCAGGCAGGCAAGTACACACAGGAACTGAAGATTCTTGTTCGGTTCTTTGCCCGGTTTGAACAGGTTCACACCATTGTCGGTTCCCAGAGACCAGTTGTTGTGTTTACCGGATCCATTGACTCCTGCAAATGGTTTTTCATGAAGGAGGCAAGCCAGACCATGCTTGGTTGCGGTGCTCTTCAGTACATCCATTACCAGGAAGTTGCTGTCCAGTGCTGCGTCAGCCGGTGCGAAGATCGGTGCGATCTCATGCTGTCCAGGAGCTACCTCGTTGTGCTGGGTCTTAACAGTGATACCCAGTTTCCAGAGCTGCTCATCCACATCTGCCATGAAATCTGCGATCTTGGTCTTCAGCGGTCCGAAGTACTGGTCCTCCATCTCCTGTCCTTTCGGTGCCGGTGCTCCGAAAAGAGTACGTCCAGCATAGATCAGGTCCGGACGCTCCAGATATTTTTCACGATTTACAATAAAATACTCCTGCTCAGGTCCAACATAAGAGCTGACCCTTTTAGCATCGGTATTTCCAAACATTTTTACAAAACGAACACCTGCTTTGCTGACAGCATCACATGCTTTGAGCAGCGGAGTCTTGGTATCCAGAGACTCGCCGGTGTAAGAACAGAATGCAGTCGGAATACAGAGGATTCCATCTTTCACATATGCCGGTGATCCTACATCCCATGCGGTATAACCTCTTGCTGCACAGGTTGCACGGAGTCCGCCGGACGGGAAGGAAGATGCATCCGGCTCGCCCATCATCAGGTCTTTACCGGAAAAGCAGTTCTCGATCTTGCCACCCTTCGGAATATCTGCGAAGGAGTCGTGTTTCTCAGCTCCGATACTTACAATGTACGGCTGGAAAATGTGTGTGTAATGAGTTGCTCCTTTTTCGATCGCCCATTCTTTCATGGCTTTTGCCACGATGTCGGCCAGCTCCAGCGTAACCTCGCCGCCCTCATTCATCAGTTTTACCATCTGCTTGTAGGTCACTTCCGGCAGACGTTCTTTCATAACTGCTTCGTTAAATACGTCCTGACCAAATACTTCAGCCACATTTACACTCATACTTCTCTCCATCCTTTCCTTGACATATAGCAACTTCCTTACTCCCGTCAGAGTTGCGATCTGCTCTGCAAACCCGGCTCTGAACAGCTGTCGTCAAATGTCCGTTCATGTAAGCATGCTGTCCATTTTCTCGTCGCTATAACAAAAAAAGATGCTCCACCCCTAAAAGTGGAACATCTTTGTTCGCTCAATCTTTATGTCAGAAGCTTTTGCTGCATCTGATGCTATTAAAATACACGATACCCCATAAAAATGCAAGTAGTTTTATTTTTTTTGTGACCTTTTTCAATTTCCGGTACGAATCTGCAGCGCCTTTTGATGATTTTGAATAACGACATTTTGAGATTCGCCGCCATATTCCCCATCCAGAGTCCAGGGGATCTCCTGCTGTGCTTCGATGGTCAGCCGGGCAGTCCGAAACGAGATCATATAGTGTGTATCCATCTCTTTGAGCACGATGGCCGCCAGAATCTCCTGCAGTTCTGCCGCATTTTTCGGAAGGCGTACAAAAGTCACTTCAAATACACCATCATCAAACCGCACATTCTTTCCTATGATGCTTTTGAATCCGCCAACAGAACGGGAATTGGTCACCATTCCAAAGATGAAATCGCCTTCCCCGCTGCATTCCTCTGAGGAAAATTTCAGGTGATAAGACGGAATATTGGCAAGGCGCTTGACTCCCTCCAGAAGATAAGCCATATTGCCGAGAACATTTTTCATATCCTGCGGCGTGGAATATGCCACATCCGTGAAGATGCCAAATGCTGCAATATATACAAAATGACTGTTGTTGAAGGTGCCCACGTCACTCAGGAAATCTTTTCCAGACACCGCCAGACGGGCAGCTTTCACCATATCCCGCGGAATCTTCAGACTTCTGGCAAAATCATTGACAGTTCCTGAAGGAATGTAGCCAAGCGGCAGCTTTTTCTGCCGGTGCATCATGCCTTCCACCACTTCGTCCAGGGTTCCATCACCGCCGCTGCACACAACCAGATCGTATTGATCTGACAGATGCTCGATCTGACGGGTCGCATCCTTCGCTTCCCTGGTAGGATAGATGGTGATCTCATATCCCGCCTCGGAAAATACCTGAACGATGTCAAATAATTTTGAACGGATATTTCCTCTTCCTGAGTGAGGATTATAAACGAAAAACAATCTTTTTGCATTCTCTCCCATAACAGCCTCATCCTTTTCGCAGAACGCATATGCAAGTTTTACGCTTTATGCCGGTTTCCCAGCCAGTATGTGTTTCTAGTTCTTAGTGGATCAACGCTCCCAGCAGTCCATAGGACACGATGGACATGATCACTGATGCCAGTGCGATTCCCAGCAGCACCGCCGGAAATGCCTTTTTGAATTTCATGCCGAGCAGTGCAGCCAGCAGAGAGCCGGTCCATGCACCGGTTCCGGGAAGCGGAATCCCTACGAACAGTACCAGTCCCCAGAATTCATATTTTTCTACCTGCTCACGCTTGCTCAAGGCACGCGCTTCCATCTTCTCAACCATGGGACGGAAGGTCTTCGTCTGTTTGAGCCAGTTAAAGATCGGTGTGATCAGCAGCAGGATGAACGGAACCGGAATGATATTTCCGATAATGCAGATCCACAGTGCTCTGGTAATATTGATGTTCAGCACAGATGCTGCCAGCAGACCACCTCTGAGTTCCAGAATTGGTACCATGGAAATGATGAAAACGATCATTTCCCGGGATACATGGCCGCTCAGCGCGGAGATCACCCATGACATAATTGATTCCATTATTTTTTACCTCATGTATTCCTTTAAAAATTCATAAAATGCTTCCATCTGCTCATCGGTTCCGATGGTCACGCGGAGATAATTGTTGATCCGTGGCTGGTCAAAGTAACGGACATAGATGTCCTTCTGGCGCAACGCCTGGAACAGCTCTTTCGCCGGATAATCCGGGTGGGTGATGAACAGGAAATTTGCCTTGGAGTCCGGGAAGGAGAATCCCATCTCTCCTAACACTTCCTTGGCATGCTCCCGGGTCTTCATGATACGGGTGCGGGTCTCATTAAAATATGCCTGATCCTTCACAGCTTCCACGCCGCAGGCCAGAGAGGTCTGGTTCAGGGTGTAGGAATTGAAGGAATATTTTACGTCGTTTAAATATTTGATCAGCTTTGGAGAACCGATGGCAAAGCCGATCCGCATACCGGCCAGAGAACGGGATTTGGAAAATGTCTGTACCACCAGCAGATTCTCATATTTTTCCACCAGCTTCAGGGCAGACTCCGCACCAAAGTCCACGTATGCTTCATCTACGATCACGACCACATCCGGGTTGTGACGGATGATGTCTTCCACATCGTCAAGTCCCATAGCCAGTGCTGTAGGAGCATTGGGGTTCGGGAAGACGATACCGCCATTCTCCCCATAGTAATCTTCCTTGCGGATGCAGAAATTCTCATCCAGCGCCACCCGCGTATGTGGGATCCGGAATTCTTCTGCCCATACAGGATAGAAGGAATAACTGATATCCGGGAACAGGATCGGTTTTTCAGAGTTAAAGAAGGTCATGAATGCCATAGCCAGCACATCATCAGAGCCAACTCCCACAAACACCTGCTCCGGCTTTACGTGATAATTCTCAGCCAGTGCATTTACCAGTACAGAGGCTGCCGGGTCAGGATAACGGCGCAGCGCATCCTCGTCTGGATGTCGCAGTACCTCAGCCACACCTGGGGCGGGCGGATAGGGATTCTCGTTGGTGTTCAGTTTGATCATCTGCGACCGGTTGGGCTGTTCTCCCGGTGTGTAGGGAGTCACCTTCCGGACATTCTCTTCCCATGTACTCATCTTATCTTATTCTCCTTTTAAGGTCGCAATACCTTTTTCCACCATAAATACCGGATGATAGGACAGCTTTGCAGTTCGCAGACCTTCCTCTCCTGTGTCATCCTCACGGTTCACATATTTGTACCCGGATACTTCATGCTCCAGAAATTGCTGGTTGATCAGTGGATAAGCACCTCTCACATCTGCATATGCCTTTTCGATGTGCACGACAAATGTATCATCACACACAGGCTCGCCCAGGGTAAATGCCACTACCTTTCCTCCTGCACGAAGGAGTCCGCCCTTCAGATGCAGTTCCTTAAACAGCCGCAGGGAGTTCAGCGTCACACACATCTCCTGATTCTTCTCCGGGTCTTCCTCACAGCCATTGGCTCCGCGCCATTTCAGAGCCATCTGAAAGCATTCTTCCACATTGGAATCCGTGATGGTCTCATATGACCAGTCCGTGTATGCTGCCTTGAACTGGTTGATATGGTTCTTCTTCCCGTGATATTTTTTTCCTGATAAATTGATCAGTTTTTCTGTCTCATAGACATAATCTTCATAATCTCTGGGCCAGACCACCTGGAATTTTCCTGGGAAATAACTCTCCAGTTCATTCATTTCTTCTGTACTGAGAGCATGCAGCTGAAACGGATATCCTTTTTCCTGTGCATCCTGCATCAGAAGCTCTACAACCTTCTTACGGTCCCCGGCTCCGATCGGATACGTATAAGAATAGGCACCTTCAGGGCCTGTCCGGAAAACTGCTGTTCCTTCGATCTCCGCCCAGCCCTCATTGTAGAAACGTGCCCACAGATAAACATTTGCAAATGTTCTCTCGCAACCTCTGAGTCTGCGTTCAGACAGATGCTTCAGAATCGTCTCCCTGTCATCCAGTTCGGGTCTTCTGAATAAAATCTCCATAATTTAGTCAAACAGCCTTTCTTTATACACGCCGGCATCGATCAGTTCCCTGAAGGAACGGACTACCAGCGGCTTGTCCTCTTTATAGGTTACACCAAACCATTTGTCGCGGGATTCCAGAACAGTTACATTGCACACACCGGTCTGGATCAGCTGATCCACAACGGTAGGGATCAGATACTCACCCTTGGTCTGGTCTTTGAGTGCACCTAAAAATTCTGCAAATCCTTTTTCCAGAATGCCGAAGATCTCCGGAGTGAAGCCCCACATGTTCATGGATACCGGACAATGTGCCTGAACTGCTGTGAGACTACCATCCTCTGCCTGTACGGCTGCACCTTCTGCGGTCTTTACGATATTCTTGGTCTCTGTTACTTTGGTCAGGTGACCCTGCTCATTGACACTGCAGATGCCTCTGGTCACGCCGCCATTTTCACTTAAGGTATTTTCCAGAAGGAAGCCTGCCATGCAGAAATCCAGTTTATCACTGACCGGATGTTCTTCCACCAGATAGTCATGCACTTTCACAAATGCTTCTTTTCCATAATAGTCATCTGCATTGATCACCGCAAATGGCTCATTCACCAGATCCTTACAGGAAAGGATCGCCTGACCGGTACCCCACGGCTTGGTTCTGTCGGCAGGTTTCGTGAATCCAGCCGGAAGGTCATCGATCTCCTGAAATGCATAAGCGGTCTCCACCAGCTTCTCCATGCGGTTGCCGATAATCTCGCGGAAATCTTTTTCCAGATCCTTGCGGATGATAAATACGACTTTATTAAATCCTGCTTCCAGCGCATCATGAATCGAATAATCCATGATGATCTCACCGGATGGTCCTACTGGCTCCAGCTGTTTGATCCCGCCGCCGAAACGACTGCCGATTCCTGCTGCCATAACTACCAGTGTTGTTTTTCTCATGTTTCCCCTCCTGTATTCCTACATGATACTCTTCATAGTTTCAATTACTTTTCCAACATATTCTTTGCAAAGCTCCTGGGTGGTTGCCTCTACCATGACACGCAGCAGCGGCTCCGTACCGCTCTCACGCACCAGGATACGTCCGTCGCTTCCCAGATCTTCTTTCACCTGTTCGATCACTTCTTTTACCGCCGGATGCTCCAGCACTGCTTTCTTGTCTGTCACTCGTAAGTTCTCCAGCAGCTGTGGATAGATCTTCACCTCAGATGCCAGTGTTCCCAGTGTCGTCTTCTTCTCCAGCAGCACTTCCATGATCTTCAGGGAAGTCAGGATACCGTCACCTGTAGTCGCATGTTTGCTGAAAATAATATGGCCAGACTGCTCACCGCCCAGACGATAGCCGTTCTCCATCATATTTTCAAATACATATTTATCGCCGACCTTGGTCTGCTGGTAATGAAGTCCAACTTTGTCGCATGCCTTGTACAGACCAATATTGGACATGACGGTGGTAACGATCATATCATCCTTGAGCTGCCCGATCTCTTTGAGATATTTACCACACACATAGAGGATCAGGTCTCCATCGATCACATTTCCATTTTCATCTACTGCCAGGCAGCGGTCTGCGTCTCCGTCATAAGCGAATCCTACATCCAGTCCTTTTTCTTTTACAAATGCCTGCAGTCCCTCGATATGGGTGGATCCGCAGTCACGGTTGATGTTGGTTCCGTCCGGTTCGTTGTTGATCACATAGGTCTTAGCCCCCAGTGCATCAAATACACTCTTGGCAATGGAAGATGCACTTCCGTTGGAACAGTCAAGTCCTACACGCATGGTCTTGAAGGAACGTGTGGGCAGGGAGATCAGATAACCGATGTAGCGGTTACGGCCTGCAGAAAAGTCCACCGTGCGTCCGATATTTTCTCTGGTTGCAAATGGGATCTCTTCGGTCTTGCCATCAATATAATCCTCGATCTTCTGCTCCACATCTGCTTCCAGCTTGTAGCCGTTTCCGTTGATGATCTTGATTCCATTATCATAGAACGGGTTGTGGCTGGCAGAAATCATGATGCCGCAGTCAAAGCCTTCGGTCCTTACCACATAAGATACGCTCGGTGTGGTGGTTACATGAAGCAGATATACATCTGCTCCGGATGCAGTCAGACCTGCTACCAGGGAGTACTCAAACATATAGCTGGATCTTCTGGTATCTTTTCCGATCACAACCTGTGCTTTGTGTTCCCTGCCATAGTACCAGCCAAGGAAACGACCTACTTTGTAGGCATGCTCAACGGTCAGATTTACGTTTGCTTCTCCACGAAAGCCGTCTGTTCCAAAATATTTTCCCATGTTTTGCTCCTTACTATCCTACTTAATATATTTTTTTATAAGGTCATCTGACAGCGAAGACCTTAATCGTTCATATTTGCCAGCTTCTTTGCCTGATCGGCTGCGATACAGGCATCGATGATCTCCTGGATATCTCCATTCATGATCTTGTCAAGCTTATACAGCGTCAGGTTGATCCGGTGATCGGTCACACGTCCCTGCGGGAAGTTGTAGGTACGGATCTTCTCGGAACGGTCTCCGGTACCGATCTGGCTGCGGCGCATCTCTGCCTCCGCATCATGTCTCTGCTGCTGTTCAATATCATACAGCTTTGCACGAAGCAGTGCAAATGCCTTTGCTTTATTCTGGAGCTGTGATTTCTCGGTCTGGCTGTATACCACGATTCCAGTCGGGTAATGAGTCAGACGGACTGCGGAGTCCGTGGTGTTGACACACTGTCCACCGTTACCGGATGCACGCATAACGTCGATACGGATATCTTTGTCCTCGATCTTGATATCAATATCCTCATCTACCTCCGGCATCACTGCCACACTGATCGTTGATGTATGGATACGTCCACCGGACTCTGTCTCCGGCACACGCTGCACACGATGAACGCCAGACTCATATTTCATCATGGAATATGCGCCCTGACCATTGATCATAAAGGTCACGCTCTTCATCCCGCCGATACCGATCTCGTCGCACTCCACGATCTCCGTCTTCCAGCGTCTGGACTCTGCATAATGCACATACATCCGATAGACCTCAGCTGCGAACAGAGTTGCCTCATCTCCACCTGCGCCGGCACGGATCTCCACGATAACGTTCTTCTCATCATTAGGATCCTTGGGCAGAAGCAGGATCTTCATCTCCTGTTCCAGCTCTATGATCCGCTTCTTCGCGTCAGACATCTCTTCCTTGAGCATCTCACGCATCTCATCATCAGACTCGCTCTCCAGCATGGCGAGACTGTCTTCTACGGTTTCCTGACATTTCCGATATTCTGTGTAGGCATCCACCAGCGGCTGCAGGTCAGACTGCTCCTTCATCAGCTTGCGGAAACGATTCTGGTCATTGACTACCGACGGTTCGGTCAGTTCGTTGGTGATCTCTTCAAACCGTCTTACCAGATCTTCCAGTTTATCAAACATCTTTTTTCCTCCATATCATTAACCACAGTACACGCCGCTCACGACCCGGTCAAGTCCTGCCAGATCCTGAATCACGCGCACCTCTGCAAAATGTTCCTTCATAAGGGCGCTGACTGCTTCTCCCTGATCGTAACCGATCTCAAAGAGCAGCCGTCCGCCTTTTCTTAAATACTGCACACTCTCTGCCGTGATCTTCCTGTAAAAATCAAGGCCGTCTTCTCCGCCATCCAGTGCCATACGTGGCTCATGGATACGCACCTCTTCTTCCAGTGTCTCCACCACTGCTTTTTCAATATATGGTGGATTGGACAGAATCATGTCATACTGCCCCTGCACTTCTGCGAAGAGATCGCTGTGCAGAAATGTAGCTTCTACCTGAAGCCGCCCGGCATTTTCCTCTGCCACCTGCAAAGCCTCTCTGGACAGATCCACACCGGTTCCGTGAAGAGTTCCACGGCACTTCTTCTCTCCCAGCTTCAGAACGCTCAATAAGATACATCCCGATCCGGTACACACATCCAGAATGTCCATGCCGCTCCTCACATAGTTCAGTGCCTCTTCCACCAGCACCTCGGTGTCCTGTCTGGGAATCAGCACATGTTCGTTGACCTTGAATGTAAGGCCCATAAACTCCTGCTCCCCGGTCAGATGCTGCAGCGGAATGTGGGTGCTTCTCTTGTCTATCATCTGACGGTACGCGGCTTCCTGTTCCTGCGGCACTTCCCGCTCTGGGTCCAGAAAATACTGGCTGCGGCTCACACCTGTCACATATTCCAGCAGATACCAGGCGTCCAGATCCCACTCTGCGATCCCGGCATTCTGAAGAATCTCTCTTCCTTGTTTTAATAAGGTTCCCAGTGTCATCTACAGATCCTCGATCTTGATCTCATCCAGTTCTTCCAGTTCCGGTGCGTCTGTCTGCCCGGATTCCAGCTTTGGCATATCCAGCGGCTCCTCCTCTTTGAGTCCCTGAAATGCTCTCCAGTCAAAGACTGCTTCCACTGCTGCGATGGCAACCTCGATCATGTCATCATCCGGCTCTTTGGTGGTCAGCATCTGCATCCCTTTGCCCGGAAGGCTTAAGATCCGCATGACAATATTGTTGCTGCGTCCTGCCAGGCGGATGAACTCATATGCCACTCCGGCAATAATCGGAACCAGCAGCACACGAACAACCACTCGTGCCACCGGTGACTCTACCCGAATGAAGATAAAGAAAATAATACTGATCACCATAACGATGAACAGAAAGCTGGTGCCGCAGCGCGCATGATAACGGGAGCTTTTCCGCACATTTCTCACACTCAGTGCTCTTCCGCGCTCAATGCAGTTGATACACTTGTGCTCTGCACCATGATACATATACGTTCTGCGGATATCCTTCATGGAAGAGATCAGTGCCACATAGAGAATGAAGATTCCCATGCGGATACAGCCTTCCACAATGGCCAGCAGTGTATTGGATACGATAAATTTCCGAAAAAGTCCGGACAGGAAGTAGGGAAGTAGCATAAAGATCAGCACTGCCATGATCACAGAAAATGCCACGGTCGCTCCCATCACTACTTTCTCTGCCTTCTCACCAAACAGCTTCAGAAGAAATTTTTCAAATTTTCCCGGCTTTGCCTCTTCTTCCTCATCCTCATAAAAGCTTGCGGACCAGGACAGAGTCTTCATTCCCAGGATCATAGAATCTATAAAATTCACCATTCCCCGGATCAACGGCAGCTTCGCCCAGGCTTTGTCTCCTGCAATACCAACATACTCGTCAGTCTTTACCTCGATCTCGCCGTCCGGTCTTCTCACGGCTACGGAGTACTGGCTCTTATTTTTCATCATAATGCCTTCCAGCACTGCCTGACCGCCTATTCCTGATGGTTTCAATATTTCACATCCTTTGGTTTAATTAAAAATAGGTTGAGATTACTTCTAACCTCAACCTTACTTTTAGCAATCTTATTTGCTGATACCATATTTACGATTGAACTTATCAATACGTCCGCGGGCTGCTGCCACTTTCTGCTGTCCAGTGTAGAATGAATGACACTTGGAACAGATCTCCACATGGATATCAGATTTGGTAGAACCGGTAACAAATGTGTTACCGCAGTTGCAGGTTACGGTTGCCTGATAGTACTCCGGATGGATTCCTTCTCTCATATTCTTTTCACCTCTCTTATTATTCGTGAACTTCCAGCACAGGTGCTGATTCCCGGCCAATACCGCTCCGATACTTCCACGGTAAGATATCCCGGGCTAACCCCGCAAGTCCCTGCGGTTCTCTGATTGCCTGTGGGCAATCACCTACATTAGCCATTAGATTATAGCACAGGCACATGCCTGATGCAAGAATTTCTTAGAAAAATCTTGTCTGTTTTGCATTTTGTGCAAATTCTTTGTTGTCTTTGGTCCGTGAGAACAGGTTGAGGATGGTCTCTACGGCATCGTCTGCTTTCATTCCGTTGAGTGCTTTACGGATATTGTCCATAGCCTGCTGCTCGTCCGGATCAAGCAGAAGATCATCTCGACGGGTACTGGATTTGGGAATATCGATAGCAGGGAAGATTCTCTTCTCGGACAGTTTCCGGTCAAGCACCAGTTCCATATTACCGGTACTCTTGAACTCCTCGTAGACCACGTCATCCATCTTGCTTCCCGTATCAACCAGAGCCGTTGCAAGAATGGTCAGGCTTCCGCCTTCTCTTAAGTTTCTCGCTGCACCGAAGAAACGCTTCGGCATATGCAATGCGGCCGGATCAAGACCACCGGACAGGGTACGTCCGCTTGGCGGAACGATCAGGTTGTAGGCACGGGCCAGTCGGGTGATGCTGTCCAGAAGGATCACCACGTCCTTTCCTGACTCTACCATACGCTTTGCACGTTCGATCACCATCTCCGACACTCTCTTGTGGCGCTCAGCCAGTTCATCGAATGTAGAATAGACAACCTCCACATGCTGTCCCTCGATCGCCTCTTTTACATCCGTAACCTCCTCCGGACGCTCATCGATCAGAAGGATGATCAGATACATCTCCGGATTGTTGGTGGTAATGGATTTTGCCACTTCTTTCAGAAGGGTTGTCTTACCTGCTTTCGGAGGAGCTACGATCATACCACGCTGTCCTTTTCCGATGGGTGCGATCTCATCCATCACACGGACTGCCGTACTTCCTCCTTTCCGTTCCAGACGAATCCTCTGATTCGGGAAGATTGGAGTCAGATCTTCAAAATTCGGACGTTTTGCATTTACATCCGGATTCAGATCATTCACGCTTTTCAGATATAACAATGCACTGAATTTTTCTTTTTCCGTCTTAATCTTCGTATTTCCAACCAGGATATCACCGGTCTTCAGTCCGAATCTGCGAATCTGTGCCGGAGATACGTAGACGTCATGCTCTCCCGGAAGATAATGATCACTTCTGATAAATCCAAAACCGTCTGCCATAACTTCCAGAATACCGGTCACGGTCTGTCCACTGTCCAGCTGTTCCATATCAGCCACGGTGCGTCCGCTGTCTGCAGCCTGCGCTTTCACTGACTCTGCAGCTCTTTCCTTCTCGTCTTCTGCCAGCATCACCTGGATCACGGCCTCTTTCCGCATGGTAGAGGTTCCTTTGATGCCTCTGCTCTTAGCCACATCTCTTAGTACTGCCAGAGAAAGAGACTCATATTTTTCTTTCATATTATCTGCCATAAAATCCTCCTGCGATTTTTTTCTTCGTCATCTGTTGTCTTAACTAAATGGGGAAATGTTCCGCCTGACGTGCGAAATGGTTGTATGGAATCTGTCTGTCGGTGAATACCTGTCTTTCTTCACTAACACTATTTTTAGTATACTCTCTTTATCCCTAAATGAAAAGGGAAACTTTCATTGATTTTTATTTTTTCCTATGATAGATTGATTATATGAGACTATGGAATGACAAACCTTACCACTCTCTGGACTATGAGTTAAAAAAACGGTTCGGAGAAAAAGTATATCGACTGGCGTTAAACGGCGGCATGACCTGTCCTAACCGGGACGGCACTGTAGGTCACGGAGGCTGCATCTTCTGCAGCGGCGGCGGTTCCGGCGAATTTGCCTCCGATCCGGCCCTCTCCATCCGGGAACAGATTGAATCCGGCAAGGAACGGCTCTCCCACAAACGCCCGGTCAATGCATACATTGCCTATTTTCAGGCATTTACCAATACCTATGCACCGGTGGATTATCTGCGGACCATCTTCACAGAAGCCATTGCCCATCCCCAGGTGGTATTATTATCTATCGCCACCCGCCCGGACTGCCTGCAGCCAGAGATCGTGGAGCTGCTGGCCCAGTTAAATCAGATCAAGCCTGTCTGGGTGGAGCTTGGACTTCAGACCATGCACGAAGATACCGCCCGTGATATCCGGCGCGGTTATCCCCTGTCCGTCTTTGAGGATGCGGTGAACCGTCTGCGTGCGGCAGGTCTGGAAGTGATCGTCCACACGATCCTCGGACTTCCCGGGGAAGACCAGGAGCGGATGTTTGAAACCTTGCATTATCTGAACGATCAGGATATTCAAGGCATAAAGCTTCAGCTTCTGCATATTTTGAAAGGGACAGACCTGGCAGTCCGCTACGCAAAAGACCCGTTCCACGTATTTACTATGGAGGAATATGTGAAACTGATCCCCGCCTGCGTAGAGATCTTACGCCCTGATCTGGTCATCCACCGGCTGACCGGTGATGGTCCTAAGGATCTGCTCATCGAGCCCCGCTGGAGTCTGGCAAAGAGAACTGTGCTGAACAATATTCACCGGGAATTCCGTCTGCAGGATACGTGGCAGGGAAAAAAATATAGAAAGAAGGAGACGCCCCATGGCTGATACGCTGAGTTTATATAAACTGATCATTCTGAAAATGCTGGAACAGGTGGAATATCCGCTGACCAACTCTCAGATCACCGAATTCATTCTGGACAAAGAATACACCAATTATTTCACCGTTCAGCAGGCACTCTCCGAGATGGATGAGACCGGTCTTGTAAATGTGACTACCAAGCGAAATAATTCTCTGTATCACATCACCGATGCCGGAAAAAATACACTGGAATTTTTTGGGAATAAGATCTCTGATGCGATCCTGACAGATATTCACAATTACCTGGAGGAACACAAGATCGCGATCCGTGAAGCTCTGTCTACCACCGCTGATTATTTTGTAGGAAATAATGGCGAATACGTGGTACGCTGCCGCGTTCGTGAGCAGGATTCCAATCTGATCGACCTGACTTTCCAGGTTCCATCAAAAAAGCAGGCGGAATCCGCCTGCAGTCACTGGGCTGAAAAAAGCCAGAATATTTATGCTACGATCATGAAAGAACTCTTGTAAACCTTCAGAGTGCATCCGCAAATGCAATTTTGCGAATGCACTCTGAAGGTCATTTTATCCACGCCGCAGCGTATGAATATCTTCTCTCAATTCTTTGATGCTTTTCAGGATATGGTCGAATGCTCCTGCCTCTGAAAGCTTCAGGATGATCAGCCCCACCGGAACTGCAACGATCATGCCGATCAGTCCGGCAGCACGCCAGCCAATAAACATGAATACCAGTGTGGTCAGTGTATCTATGCCGATGCTGTCACTTACCATCTTCGGCTGGATCAGCTGTCTTGTGACCTGGGTCACGGCATAGAGGATCACCAGCCCTGCTGCCAGCGGAAGATTACCGCACAGCACCAGATACAGTGCCCAGGGGATCATCACTGTTCCGGTTCCCAGCATAGGCAGGAAATCCAGAACCGCAATGATCAATGCAAGAAATACTGCATACTCAATTCTCATGACAAGAAATCCTACAAATAGAATGATTCCTACAATTCCCATGATCTTAAACTGTGCACGGAAATATCCGCCCAACGCGTAGGTGAGTCGATTCCATACCAGCTTCAGCTGTTCTGCCGTATCCGTCGGAACCAGCTTTCTCGCCAGCTTCTGGATCCGGTCTCTCTGCGCAATAAAAAAGTAAGCGAACAGCAGAGTAAATAAAAACGATATCAGAATTGACGGAATGTTCTTTGCCACATTTCCTGCAGCACCTACCGTAATGCTTCCCAGACTTCCGGCAATCTGTCCCAGATTGGAAGTGATCAGATCCGTCAATTGTTCGATCTTATCACTCATCTCCGGAGACATACGGCCAACCAGCTGCTGCAGCTGGTCTCCCAGGTGATTCAGGCTATCCAGCAAGGTCGCATAATAAGTCGGGAAACGCTCCACAATCTTCGCGCCTTCATAAAACAACGCAGTGATCCCATAATAGCATCCCAGCACGATCAGCAGGATCGCACCTAAGATCACCACAAAGGAACTGTGCTTCCGCACAATGTGCAGCCGTTTCTCCAGGAATTTCACCAGTGGATTGGCAATACAGGCGATCAGCCAGCCCAGCACCACCGGCATGAAAAACTTCAGCAGTGCCGGTCCTGCCAGTATCAGGAACAGGACTTCCACAAGGAAGATCCCTACATTCAGTACATTTCGTCCGATCCGCTTTATCAACACTGCTCCCTCAGTTGTTTTATGCGCATCTTCGCTCATCTTATACTCCTTCTTCCGATTCATCCTCTCTCAGAGAATTGATGACCTCCCAGATCTCATCACGACCCTGTTTGGTCTCTGCAGAGAATGGGATCACTTTTGTTCCAGGCAGCAGATTCAGTCCTTCTTTGATCGCTTTGATCTGCTTCTGCACCTGACTTCTCTTGATCTTATCCAGTTTTGTAGCAATGATAATGGGTTCAAATCCCTGATGGACCACCCAGTCATACATGGTCTTGTCATTGGCCGACGGGTCATGACGGATATCAATGAGCAGGAACACTGCACGCAGCTGCTTTGATCCATGCAGATACCGCTCGATCATTTTACCCCATTTTGCTTTGATCTCATTGCTTACTTTTGCGTAACCATAGCCCGGCAGGTCCACCAGGTACAGGTCACCGTTTACTTTATAAAAATTGATGGTCTGGGTCTTACCCGGCTGGGAAGATGTCCTGGCCAGGGACTTCCGGTTCAGAAGTCCGTTGATCAGGGAGGATTTCCCCACGTTGGATTTCCCCGCAAATGCCACTTCCGGCCATTCATTTTCCGGAAGCTTGCTGGTGATGCCGCATACGGTCTCCAGCTCTGCCTGCTTGATGATCATATATTTTCTCCTTTCCCGATCTGCATTGTTCAAGGCCGCGACGCCTGCGCAGTCCTTCATTACTGCACAAATGCATGCGAGATTACATCATTCATATTCTGTGCATAGACCAGTTCCAGTCCGCCGGTGATCTCTCTGGACAGCTCTTCCACATCACGGCGGTTTTTCTCCGGTACAATAACAGTCTTCATGCCAGCCCCTTTTGCTGCCAGAAGCTTCTCCTTCAGGCCGCCGATGGGCAATACCCGTCCACGGAGAGTGATCTCTCCGGTCATGGCCACATCTGCCCGCACCGGCTTATTTAACACTGCAGACAACATGGCTGTTGCCATGGTGATTCCTGCTGACGGACCATCCTTCGGCACTGCGCCTTCCGGAATATGGATGTGGATGTCATGCTGCTGGAAATACTCCGGATCCAGCTCATAGTCATCGCTGACGGAACGGATGTAGCTGATTCCCGCCTTGGCAGACTCCTGCATAACATCTCCAAGCTGTCCGGTCAGTTCAAATTTTCCTTTACCCGGCATAAGGTTCACTTCGATCTCCAGTGTATCTCCGCCTACGCTGGTCCATGCCAGACCGCGGACAATCCCCACCTCATCGTGCTCAGCCTTCATATTGGTCTCATAGATGCTTTTTCCCAGATATTTCTCCAGATTACGCTCCGTGATCTGAACCTTCTTCCGGTTCTTCTCCAGAATCTCCCGGTCTGCTTTTCTGCACAGGGAAGCGATCCGCCTCTCCAGCGCACGCACACCGGATTCTCTGGTATACTCATGGATGATCTTCTGCATCGCCTTCTCACTGATCTGGAATCTGCTTTCATCCAGTCCATGCTTCTTCATCTGTTTCTGCATCAGATGCTCCGTGGCGATGTGGTATTTTTCATTTTCAGTATAACCACTGACCTCGATGATCTCCATACGGTCAAGCAGCGGTCTCGGCACAGTGCTCAGATCATTTGCTGTACAGATAAACATCACTTCTGACAGATCCATGGGGATCTCCACATAATGATCCCGGAATTTGCTGTTCTGCTCGCTGTCCAGCACCTCCAAAAGTGCTGAGAAGGTGTCTCCCTTATAATCTGCGCTGACTTTGTCGATCTCGTCCAGCACCATCAGCGGATTCTTCACGCCTGCCTGACGGATGCCATCCACGATACGTCCCGGCATGGCTCCGATATAGGTTCTGCGGTGTCCGCGGATCTCCGCCTCATCATGAACGCCACCCAGACATATGCGTACGTATTTCTTATTCAATGCTTCTGCAATGGAACGTGCCACTGATGTCTTACCAGTTCCAGGCGGTCCCACCAGACAGAGGATCGGACTTTCACTGGCATCCAGCATCTTGCGGACTGCCAGAAATTCCAGAATACGCTCTTTGACTTTTTCCAGTCCATAGTGCTCCTTTTCCAGAATATCTTCCGCCACTTTCAGATCCAGCCTGTCTTCGCCTCTCTTGTCCCACGGAAGATCCAGCAGTGTCTCAATATAGCCGCGGCTCACCGATGCCTCTGCAGAATTAAAGCCTGCATTCAGAAATCTCTGGATCTCTTTCTCGATCCGCTCCTTCACTTCATCAGAAGCTTCCAGCTTCTCTACCGCTTCACGGAACGCCTCCGCTTCTGTATTCGGGCCATCATCGCCCAGTTCCTCCCGGATCACCTTCATCTGCTCCCGCAGATAATATTCCTTCTGCTGCTTATCTACCCGCGCTTTTACCTTTTCCTGCACGCTTCGGCGATATCGTTCGATCTCAATCTCATTATTCAGGGTGATGCACAGCATCTCGTAACATGCGGACAGGCTCTGTGTCTCCAGCAGACGCTGCTGCTTCTCCCAGTCAAAGGGCGCATGTACCATAACCTGTGTGATCATATCCTCCAGGGTTCTGCTGTCCAGCACCTGACGCACCAGTTCCTTACTGTTTCTGCTGGCTCCTTCGCAGTAGGTCTGAAAGATCTCCTTCAGATTGCGAAGCATGGCTTCCTTTCCAACCAACGGCAGATCGCCGAAATCTTCCGGCTCCGACTCCTCCACCTGAGCATTCAGATACTCACCGGTCTCAAGTTCCACCAGTCTGGCCCGGAACATACCTTCCACCAGTACCCGTAATATATTGTGCGGCATCTTCACGATCTGCTTGATCTCCACGACCGTTCCGTATGTAAACAGATCCTCCTGCTCCGGCGCATCTGTATCCGGATCTTGCTGTGTCACCACAAACAGATTCTGCTTCTGAGACAATGCCTGCTCCACAGCCTTGATCGATCTGGATCTGCTCACGTCAAAATGCGTAACCATCTCCGGCAGAACAACCATTCCACGCAGTGCCACCGCAGGAATCCTGTATTCTGTTGTCTCCATCTGCCATCCTCCTTCTTTATCTAAAAAAGCCGTACCACACGGACGGCTACCGTGTGTATGTTAACACGCCAGCCTGTCTTGTGACACGGCTCCCTCATTTAATTTCTCTGACAATTCGGAGCCATTTTCATGTGCTTCTGAACTGTCACTTATTTTCTGTCAATCATCGGGACTCCGCTGCCATCCACCGCTTCTTCTGTGATGGTACAGCTCTCAATCGTGTCATCCGACGGAATCGTAAACATCAGATCCATCATGGTCTCTTCCATAATAGAACGCAGTCCTCTGGCTCCTGTCTTGCGGGCAATGGTCTTATCCGCAATGGCTTTCACCGCATCATCTGTAAACTTCAGATCCACGCCATCCAGTTCAAACAGCTTCTGATACTGGCGGACGATGGAGTTCTTCGGCTCCAGCAGAATACGTACCATATCATCTCTGCTCAGTGGATCCAGAGATACAGAGATCGGCACACGACCCATGAACTCCGGGATCATACCGAATTTGATAAAATCCTCCGGCAATGCATTTCGCAGAAGTTCCCCTACATTTTCCTGACGCTTGTCACGGATATCTGCATTAAATCCGATGGACTTCTGATCCATACGTGTCTCAATGATCTTATCCAGACCTTCAAATGCTCCACCGCAGATAAACAGAATGTTGGTGGTATCGATCTGGATCAGCTCCTGATGGGGATGCTTTCTTCCACCCTGAGGTGGTACGGATGCAACGGTTCCCTCCAGGATCTTCAAAAGAGCCTGCTGTACGCCCTCTCCGGATACATCTCTGGTGATGGACGGGTTCTCTGATTTTCTGGTGATCTTATCGATCTCGTCAATATATATAATGCCTTTCTGGGCACGTTCGATGTCATAGTCTGCAGCCTGAATGATCTTCAGCAGGATGTTCTCCACATCCTCACCCACATATCCGGCCTCAGTCAGAGTCGTTGCATCTGCAATGGCAAACGGAACGTTCAGAATGCGGGCCAGAGTCTGTGCCAGAAGGGTCTTGCCGGAACCGGTAGGTCCAAGCAACAAAATGTTGCTCTTCTGCAGCTCCACATCCAGATCCTGCTGTGCAAGGATTCTCTTATAATGATTATAAACTGCCACGGACAGTACCTTTTTTGCATTTTCCTGTCCGATCACATATTCATCCAAAAAGCTCTTGATCTCTTCCGGTTTGAGAAGATGGATATCTTCCTCAGATGTGTGATTGTTCTCTTCCTGCATCTCTTCTTCAATGATCTCTGAGCAAAGTTCTACGCAGGCATCGCAAATATAGACGCCATTTGGTCCCTTCAGAAGCTTCATGACCTGACTTTCTGTCTTGCCGCAGAAGGAACACCTGATTTCATTTCTAGCCATGTGTGTCTCCCTTAGTGTCCTGCAATTACCTGATCGATCAGTCCGTAGGACTTCGCCTCTTCAGCAGTCATATAGTTATCGCGGTCAGTATCGCGTACGATCACATCCAGCGGCTGACCGGTGCGCTCTGCCAGAATACTATTCAGCTTTTCCTTGGTGCGCAGAATGTGTTTTGCTGCGATCTCGATCTCCGTTGCCTGTCCCTGTGCTCCGCCAAGCGGCTGATGGATCATGATCTCTGCGTTCGGAAGTGCAAAACGTTTGCCTTTTGCACCGCCTGCCAGAAGAAATGCACCCATGCTGGCTGCCATACCAATACAGATGGTAGACACGTCGCACTTGATATAATTCATAGTATCAAAAATTGCCATGCCGGCAGTTACAGAACCGCCCGGGCTGTTAATATACAGATGAATATCTTTTCCCGGGTCCTCGGACTCCAGGAACAGAAGCTGAGCCACGATCAGGCTGGCTGTGGTCTCATTTACCTCTTCTCCAAGGAAAATGATACGCTCCTTCAGCAGTCTGGAGTAGATATCATAATTTCTCTCTCCTCTGCTGGTCTGTTCAATCACATAAGGTACTAATGCCATTTATTTGTCCTCCTCCTGAATGATGTAACTCCCTCGTCTGTGTATATCATTCGTCTATAAAAGGGCACAGCGAACTGCCATGCCCTTTTGTATCTTTCTTTTTAAGCCTCTACTGCAGCTTCCGCAACCAGTTTGGCAGCTTTCTGGACTGCGATATCCTTCTTCATCTCTTCCATCTGACGCTCGCCTAACAGCTCTTTGATCTTGTCAGCTTCCATCTTGTACATGTCAGCCATCTTCTTGATCTCTTCCTCAATGTCAGCTTCCTCAGCAACCAGATTCTCAGCCTGAGCTACTGCTTCCAGTACCAGACGGCTCTGGATGTTCTGAAGTGCTCTCGGTTTCATCTCTTCCATGTATTTCTCCTCGGTCAGACCGGTGAACTGGAAGTACTGATCCAGAGAGATACCCTGAGACTGGATTCTCTGAGCGAACTCATCCAGCATCTGACGGGTCTGATACTCTACCATAGCATCCGGGATCTCCATCTTAGCTCCCTCGATGATCTTGCCGATCACAGCATCCTCTTTTGCTCTTGCAGCCTCATCCTCTTTCTCTTTGAGGAGTTTAGCCTTAATATCTGCTTTATATTCATCCAGAGTATCAAACTCAGATACTTCCTGAGCGAACTCATCATCTACTGCCGGAAGCTCTTTTACTTTGATTCCGTTTACTTTGCATTTGAATACTGCTGCTTTTCCAGCCAGATCTTTTGCACCGTACTCCTCCGGGAAGGTTACGTTTACATCAAGCTCTTTGCCGATCTCAGCTCCAACAAGCTGATCCTCGAAGCCCGGAATGAAGGTATTGGATCCGATGGTCAGATCATAGTTCTCACCTTTGCCGCCCTCAAATGCAACACCATCAACAAATCCCTCGAAATCAAGAGTAACGATGTCGCCCTGTGCTACTGCACGGTCATCAACGGTTACAGTACGGGAGTTAGCCTCGCGCTCTTTGGTGATCTGTGCCTCGATCTCCTCATCTTTTACTTCGATCGGTGCTTTCTCTACCTGGATTCCTTTGTACTCACCAAGCTCTACAGCCGGTTTTACAGCTACAGTTGCAGTAAATACGAACGGTTTTCCGCTCTCGATCTGAACAACGTCGATCTGCGGATGGGAAACGATCTCCTCGCCGCACTCTTCTACTGCATCAGAATATGCAGACGGAAGCATTGCATCGATTGCATCGTTGTAGAATACTTCTTTTCCATACATTTTCTCGATAAGCTGACGCGGAGCCTTTCCTTTACGGAATCCCGGAATGTTAATGCTTTTTTTCATTTTATTGTAAGCACCCTGGATTGCTTTCTCTACGTTCTCTGCCGGCACTTCTACGGTCAGTTTCGCCATGTTTTTCTCTAATTTTTCAACCTGTACACTCATTTTTATGTTATATCCTCCTTGTATTCTTAGATCAGTATACCCTGATTCACATACTCATAGACATTTTAAGAGTATAGCACAAAAAAATAAGACTGTCTAGGCTTTTTCCTGCCCAATACACAGAAAAAAGCCCGTCCAGCCTTGGTTTTTCACACTTTTACTGCTTCAGTCGTCCGTTACTGACCGGATGACATCTGCTGTTCCTGCTTCATGATCATCTTTTTGACCATCTCGCCGCCGATAGAACCGGCTTCACGGCTGGTCAGATCACCATTGTAACCGTCTTTTAAGTTCACGCCAAGCTCGCTGGCAACCTCCTCCTTAAAACGGTTCATGGCAGATTTCGCCTCCGGTACCGCCATACTGTTGGTTCCGGATTTGCTGTTCTGATTTGTCATGCTAATCACCTCCATGCCCATAGTATTCACATTTACATGGAAGAAATACTGGAAAGTGTTGGAGATTCAGAGCCATGCACATGCGGTTTTGCGAATGTGGCTCTGAATCTTTCTGCTACTATGCGAATGTGGCTCTGAATCTCCAGTATCTTAATCTTCGTAAATAATTCCTTTTGCCAGCTCCTGCGCTTTTTCTTCTGACACCAGCTGGCTCACCAGCGCCAATGCAAACGGGATTGCAGTTCCCATGCCGCGGCTGGTAGTCACATTTCCGTCCTGGGCCACCTGGTCAAATATCACCTGTGCTCCGGTCAGACGCTCTTCGAATCTCGGATAGCAACATGCTTTTTTCCCTTTCAGGATTCCCAGATCTCCCAGTACACTTGGCGCTGCACAGATAGCTGCAAGCTTTTTCCCTGCTTCAAAGGATGCTGTCAGAAGCTCTGTCAGTGCTTTGCATGCTCCCAGATTCTTCGTTCCAGGCATACCTCCCGGCAATACAAAAAGTTCTGTTTCTGAAAAGTTTTCCTGTCCAATACAGGTATCACACTTGATCTCAATTCCATGTGAACCGGTCACTTTTGCCTCTTCGGTAATGGATACCATATGGATCTCCACACCTGCTCTTCTCAAAATATCTACAACTGTCAGTCCTTCGATCTCTTCAAATCCGTCTGCAAGAAATATACATGCTTTGCTCATGTGCGTATACCTTCCTTCCCATGATAGGTCATGCCATGTGCTGTCCAGCCTTTATGGCATTTGTTTATGCTTTTTATATGTATTGTATCATTTGAACACGGGTTATGCTATATTAAAATGTAAGATACCCTGGACGCAAATTTAAAGCTGTCATGTGTCCATACATTATATAAAACCAAAAGGAGTCTGCCATGAAATCATATGAAATCGAACGCAAATATCTGATCCATACCATTCCCTTTGATCTGAAGGAGTATGCATATCACGATATCGAACAGGGTTATCTCTGCACCGAACCGGTTGTCCGCATCCGCAAGCAGGATGACACTTATTATCTCACTTACAAATCCAAAGGGCTGATGGTCCGGGAAGAATATAATCTGCCCCTGACTGCAGATGCTTATGCACATCTGCGTGAAAAAGCCGACGGCAAGCTCATCACCAAGCGCCGTTATCTGATCCCCTTTGGGAAATATACTATTGAGCTGGATCTCTTCTCTTCCCCGAGACCGGACCTCATGCTGGCAGAAGTGGAATTTTCCTCTGAGGAAGAAGCTCTTGCCTTTAAAGCACCTGACTGGTTCGGCGAGGATGTAACCAGTTCATCCGAGTATCATAACAGCACGCTAAGTCAGTCCTGATCTTTTTCGAATCTCTTCTAATAACTGCTCCTGCGACTTTCCATCTTCCGATTCCGGCATCCGCACAAAGCGAAGCCGCAGGAGTCTCCATGCCAGCCACATGCGGGCATAAATCTGTTTCATGATTTTCTTCATACTATAATCCCCCATTTCGTTCTTATAGACATCACTTTTTGTTCTATCGTACTACGTTCGTGTATTTTATTGCAACTATTACTTTTATTTTCAGTACATTTAGA
>ERZ1035006.768-NODE-768-length-24208-cov-10.820933_pt1 | contig 24208 bp, 20 predicted proteins | sample MGYA00520694_ERZ1035006 | MGnify/ENA primary metagenome ERZ1035006 (study PRJEB33766, sample SAMN09781746) | gut metagenome | biome: gut microbiome | host: Homo sapiens | place: Madagascar | study: EMG produced TPA metagenomics assembly of the PRJNA485056 data... | reverse complement strand
TTTTTCCTGTCATGTTATGATAAAGAAAACATCCATAATTCGTTACTATCCGAAAAATGCGAATACAGGACAGGATGCCCGCAGTACCACAGGTTCTCAGGCATCGACCCATGCAGAATTTTTCTGCTCTTACTATCAAATCCATATCTAACAGGAGGAATACAAATGGGAAGATTAACTGTCTTACAGCAGATTGCCCAGGATATTGCAGCTGAATTTGGTTCAGACTGCGAAGTGGTGATCCATGATCTGAAAACAAAAGAACCGGAACATTCTATTATTTATATTGTAAACGGCCATGTTACCGGAAGGACGGTAGGGGACGGTCCCTCTGATGCAGTCTTTGACGTAATCCGCCAGAAGGGCCGGGGAGAAGCCCCTGCTGACCACAATGGCTACCTGATGAAGACCTCAGATGGTAAAATTTTAAAATGCAGTACCTCTTATATAAAGGATGAGGATGGCAGCCTTCATTATGTATTTGGCATTAATTATGACATTACCAAGCTTACGCTTATCAACAGTGCCCTTGATGATCTGATCACACCGAAAAATAAGGAAGAGAATCCCAAGCAGATCACCCACAGCGTCAACGACCTTCTGGATCGTCTGATCGAGGAATCTGTCTCTCTGGTAGGCAAGCCTGTTGCCCTTATGAATAAAGAGGATAAGGTGACCGCCATCCAGTTTCTCAATGATTCCGGAGCTTTTCTAATCACCAAATCCGGTGATAAAGTCGCCAATTATTTTGGCATTTCCAAATATACGCTTTACAGCTATATTGATGTGAATAAATAAAATTTCCAAAAGGGACCAGCTGGCCGTTTTCTCCCAGTCTGGTCCCTTCTTATCATATGTCCCCTTCTAAGCGGTGGGCTTCCTTATAAATCTCACAGGCACCATTATTCACACATCTTTTGTAGGCGCAATCCATAAAGGTAAGGACTTTTTTTCCATCCTTTTCTTCATATTCGCAGCACACTGTCTGAGTTCCATTACAGGTTCTGCAAAAGCCGGAAATAAACTCTTCTGTCTCCATTTTAATCTCCTTAAGCGTGCCCTCCCAATGCTTTGTGCAAGATGGGGCGTGCAGATTGCAGGAATGATTTGTAAAGCGGACATTCGCAATCTGCGTTCAAATACGCTTTAACTTATGAATAAAAATCCCACTACGAAGCTTTGGCTCAAACCAAGTAGACTTCGGTGGCATCAGTTTATTCTCATCTGCAATCTGCATCAGGTCTTCCATAGAGGTAGGATAAAGGGCAAATGCAATCCCTCCTGTGACATCTGCCATTGCCTGAAGCTCTCTTAATTTATGGCTTCCCCCAACAAAGGTAATGCGCTTATCTACTCTCGGGTCTGAAATACCAAGAACCGGCTCCAATATTTTTTCCTGGAGGATCTGGCAATCCAGCTGGCCCACCACATCCTTTCCCTCATAGAGCTGAGGTTTGGCTTTCAAAAGGTACCAGAAACCATCCAGATACAAGCCGAAACCATGCTTCTCCACAGGCTTCGCCGGAAATCCCGGTACAATGGTCATGTCGAAATTCTCTTTTATTTTGGAAAGGACCTCGTCCGGAGTCTGGCCGTTCAAGTCCTTCACCACACGATTGTAAGCAAGAATGGTCAGCTGGTCATAAGGAAATACAACGGACAGGAAATAGTTAAATTCCTCTTCTCCTGTATAGTCCGGATGCTCCTCTCTTCTTTTCAATCCCACCTTCACTGCGGAAGCAGCTCTGTGATGTCCGTCTGCAATGTACAAAGCCGGAATCAGTTCCATTTCTTTCTGGATTCTGGAAATCACAGCCTCCTGGTCAATGACCCACACACGATGTGTGATCTCATCCTCCTCCGTAAAATCATAAACTGCCAAATGCTCTTTCTTCCATTTTTCCAAAAGCTCTGTAAGGGTATTGGTATACTCACAGGCCAGATAAATAGGGCCTGTATTTGCATCACATACATCCACATGGCGGATGCGGTCCAGCTCTTTCTCTTCTCTGGTCAGCTCATGCTTCTTCACCACGTTCTTTAAATAATCGTCAATGGACGCACAGCCTACAAGTCCGGTCTGCACCTTTCCCTTCCGCACCAGTTCATATATGTAATAGCAGGGAGCCGCATCCTGCACCAGAATTCCGTTCTCCTCCATCCGGATAAGATTTTCCCTTGCTTTCTCATAAACCTTCTTATCATAAAGGTCCGTATCTTCCGGAAGGTCCATCTCTGCCCGGTCTATGTGCAAAAAAGAATCCGGATTGGCTCTTCCGATCTCAGCGGCTTCCTCCCTGTTCACTACATCATAAGGAAGTGCTGCCACAGCTGCTGCCTTTTCCTTTGTCGGCCTGAGTGCCTGAAACCCACGAAAAACTGCCATAATCTTTTCCACTCCTCTCAAAACCATTGTGTGACATAACTTACATTTTACCATAAACACCAGTCTTTCGCAACGATACTAAATATTTTTTGAAAAGCCTAAATATTTTTGTATTTTTCTATTGCAAATTGTATTTTTTATGTTATTATACTATTAGAGAAACAAAAACGTAATCAACTACCACAAAGGAGGTTTTCCCATGACAGAAGGACTGAAATGGACGGTCAATCAGGTTCCGGGTTCCGATGATAAATTCCTGGATCTGATGTCCGAAGAAAACGTAACCAAGGCAAATGAATTTCACAAAAGCTTCCCACAGTATTCCGTTACCCCACTCCAGAAGCTTTCCGCTCTTGCAGCTTATCTGGGTGTAAAGGGCATTTACTGCAAGGATGAATCTTATCGTTTCGGACTGAATGCATTTAAGGTTCTTGGAGGTTCTTACGCCATGGGCCGCTACATCGCAAAGGAACTTGGCCGTGATATCAGCGAGCTTCCTTACAATGTCCTCTCCTCTGATAAATTAAGAGAGGAATTCGGACAGGCTACTTTCTTCACCGCCACAGACGGAAACCACGGCCGTGGTGTTGCATGGGCAGCTAACCGTCTTGGACAGAAGGCCGTTGTAAGAATGCCTAAGGGCACAACCAGGACACGTTTTGACAATATTGCCAAGGAAGGTGCAGAAGTTACCATCGAAGACATGAACTACGATGACTGTGTAAGAATGGCAGCTGCTGAAGCAGCTAAGACAGAGCACGGAATCATTGTCCAGGACACCGCATGGGATGGCTATGAGGAAATTCCTTCCTGGATCATGCAGGGATATGGAACCCTGGTTCTGGAAGCTGACAAACAGCTGAAGGAAAATGGCGTTGAACGCCCCACTCATGTATTTGTACAGGCTGGTGTAGGTTCTCTTGCAGGTGCAGTTGTCGGATACTTTGCCCACAAATATAAAGAGAATCCTCCGGTAATGGTTGTCTGTGAAGCAAGCGCAGCTGACTGCCTTTACCGCTCCGCAAAGGCAGCTACCGGAAGCCTGGTAAATGTAACAGGCGATCTCCAGACTATCATGGCAGGTCTTGCCTGCGGTGAAGGAAATACCATTGGATGGGACATCCTGAAGAACCACGTTACTGTATTTGCCTCCTGTCCGGATTGGATGAGTGCAAAGGCAACCAGAATCTATGCGAACCCACTGGAAAACGATCCTCATATCGTATCTGGTGAATCTGGTTCCGTTCCACTTGGTCTTGCATTTACAGCTCTTCACGATGCAGATGCAGCAGATCTTAAAGAAGCCCTTAAGCTGGATGAGAATTCCAACATTCTGGTAATCTCCACAGAGGGAGACACAGATCCGGTACGCTATCGTGAGATTGTATGGGATGGTTTATACGGGACCGATAAGTCCTTAAGCGAATAACTTTTGTAACAATATTATGATATCCGGGTCTAAAGGTCGAAAAGTCGTTCCTGCTTGCATGATAAGACTTTGACCCTATCATCATATTATATTTTTATTACATTTCGGAGGTAAAAAGTTATGGATTATAACAAAATCAAAGAAGCTGCACAGAATTACGAAGCTGATATGACCAGATTTCTTCGTGACCTGGTTCATTTTCCAGGAGAGAGCTGCGGTGAAAAGGATCATGTAATGCGGATCAAAGAAGAAATGGAGAAGCTTGGCTTCGATAAGGTCGAGATTGACCCAATGGGAAATATCCTTGGCTACATGGGAACCGGAAGCACTCTCATCGGTTTTGACGGACACATTGATACAGTAGGTATCGGAAACAGAGCGAACTGGAGCTTTGATCCGTACGAAGGCTTTGAGACAGAAACTGAAATTGGCGGCCGCGGAACTTCTGACCAGATGGGTGGTATTGTATCTGCTGTATACGGTGCAAAGATCATGAAAGACCTTGGTCTTTTAAACGATAAATATCAGGTTGTTGTCACAGGAACGGTTCAGGAAGAGGACTGTGACGGTCTTTGCTGGCAGTACATTATCAATGAAGATAAGGTTCGCCCGGAATTCGTTGTTTCCACAGAGCCAACAGATGGTGGCATCTACCGCGGACAGCGTGGACGTATGGAAATCCGCATTGATGTAAAGGGTGTTTCCTGCCATGGCTCCGCTCCGGAGCGTGGTGACAATGCCATCTACAAAATGGCTGACATTCTTCAGGATGTCCGTGCGTTAAATGAAAACGATGCAGCTGACGAGACAGAGATCAAAGGACTTGTGAAGATGCTGGATAAGAAGTACAATCCGGAATGGGAAGAGGCAAACTTCCTTGGAAGAGGTACTGTTACTACTTCCGAAATCTTCTTCACCTCCCCAAGCCGCTGTGCGGTTGCAGACTCCTGTGCGGTTTCCCTTGACCGCCGTATGACAGCAGGTGAAACATGGGAAAGCTGCCTGGATGAGATTCGTGCTCTCCCTTCTGTTCAGAAATATGGTGACGACGTTAAGGTTTCCATGTATGAGTACTCCCGTCCATCCTGGACAGAGCTTGTTTATCCTATCGAGTGCTATTTCCCAACATGGGTAATCCCGAAGGACCACAAGGTTACTGCTGCTCTTGAGGAAGCTTATCACAATCTGTACGGCACAGAGCGTATGGGTAATGCAGAGACAGAGACTATGAGAAAGGCTCGTCCTCTTACTGATAAATGGACCTTCTCTACCAATGGCGTTTCCATTATGGGACGTAACGGAATCCCATGTATCGGATTCGGACCTGGCGCAGAGGCACAGGCTCATGCTCCTAATGAGAAGACCTGGAAGGACGACCTGGTAAGATGTGCAGCTGTTTACGCAGCACTTCCAACCGCTTATTGCAAATAATTTTTAACTTAGAGTGTGCACAGCTATAGCACGGAGTGGGTAGCCACAACAACGTATCTGCTCCGTGACCTCCACTTTACACATGACAAAGTTTCTACGTGTATAATGAAAAAAATTCGCATAAATAAGGAGAAAAATTCATGAAAACATTACAGGATTACATTGACAAACTTAACAGCCTTAACTTTAAAGAAATGTACAACAATGATTTCTTCTGGACATGGGATAAAACAGATGAGGAACTGGAAGCTGTATTTACAGTTGCTGATGCTCTCCGTTATATGAGAGAGCACAATATCTCCACAAAAGTATTTGAGAGCGGTCTCGGAATCTCCATTTTCCGTGACAATTCCACACGTACCCGTTTCTCTTTCGCTTCTGCCTGCAACCTTCTCGGACTTGAGGTACAGGATCTGGATGAGAAGAAATCTCAGATCGCACATGGCGAAACGGTCCGTGAAACAGCAAACATGGTATCTTTCATGGCTGATGTAATCGGTATTCGTGATGATATGTATATCGGCAAGGGACACACTTATCAGAAGGATTTTATGGAAGCTGTAACAGAGGGAAATAAAGATGGTATCCTTGAGCAGAGACCAACTCTTGTAAACCTTCAGTGTGACGTTGACCATCCGACCCAGTGTATGGCAGATATGCTCCACATCATCCATGAGTTCGGCGGTGTTGAGAATCTGAAGGGTAAGAAACTGGCCATGACATGGGCTTATTCTCCGTCCTATGGCAAACCGCTTTCCGTTCCTCAGGGTGTAATCGGACTTATGACCCGTTTCGGAATGGACGTTGTACTGGCTCATCCGGAAGGGTATGACGTAATGCCAGAGGTTGAAGAAATTGCGAAAAAGAACGCTGAAAAATCCGGCGGTTCCTTTATAAAGACCAACAGCATGGAAGAAGCTTTCAAGGATGCTGACATCGTATATCCGAAGAGCTGGGCTCCGTTTGCAGCAATGGAAAAACGTACCAATCTTTATGGCGAGGGTGACTTCGACGGAATCGACAAGCTTGAGAAGGAGCTTCTTGCTCAGAACGCAGAGCACAAAGACTGGGCTTGTACCGAAGAGCTTATGAAGACTACAAAGGATGGCAAAGCCCTTTACCTGCATTGCCTGCCGGCAGACATCTCCGGTGTCAGCTGTGAAACTGGTGAAGTTGATGCAAGCGTATTTGATCGCTACCGTATCCCGCTTTACAAAGAAGCAAGCTTCAAACCATATATCATTGCAGCAATGATCATGCTCTCCAAATTTGAGAATCCACAGGATATCCTGAAAAAACTGGAAGTAAAAGCTGCTCCGAGAATCATGGAATAATTGTTGCGTTTAACATTGGGGGCTGTGTCATACAGTCCCTTTTTGTTCTCATTTTTGTTGTAACAATCCCGTTTGACAGGCAAAACTACTGACAGGTAACCTGCTGACAGAAGGATATTCGCAATCCACTTTGCTACTTATTCATAACCAACTCACTATCTTACTGTGTGTTGGTTCCATACCTGGGGAGGTTTTTATGATTTATAAAAGAAAAAGAATCGTCGTTGCACTGGGAGGCAACGCACTTGGAAATACGCTTCCAGAACAGATGATCGCTGTAAAATCTACAGCCAGAGCCCTTTGTGATCTTATCGAAGAGGGTCATCAGGTGGTTGTCGTCCATGGCAATGGACCACAGGTGGGTATGATCAACAATGCCATGACAGCCCTCACCCATGAAGATACCACGCAGCCGAACACACCACTTTCTGTCTGTGTTGCCATGAGCCAGGCTTATATTGGCTACGACCTTCAGAATGCCCTTCGTGAAGAGCTTCGCAAGCGTGGCTTTATGAGGACTCCTGTTGTTACCGTTGTGACACAGGTACGTGTAGATCCGGAGGATCCGGCATTTGAAAATCCAAGCAAGCCCATCGGCAAATTTCTTACAAAAGAGGAAGCCGATTTCCAGGCCGAGACTTACGGTCATGTGATGAAGGAAGATGCCGGCCGTGGCTACCGCCGTGTGGTTGCTTCTCCGAAACCTGTAGAAATCGTGGAGCAGGATGCTATCAACAGTCTTGTTGATGCCAATAAGATTGTAATCTGCTGTGGAGGCGGTGGTATTCCGGTCACTTTGGAGGGGCATCATTTAAAGGGTGCTTCCGCAGTTATTGATAAAGACTTTGCAAGCTGCCTTCTGGCCAAACAGCTGGATGCGGATATGCTTATCATCCTTACCGCTGTAGAAAAGGTTGCTGTTAATTTCGGGAAAGAAGATGAGAAATGGCTGGACGACCTTACTGTCTCACAGGCCAGAAGATACATTGAAGAAGGCCAGTTTGCTGCCGGTTCCATGCTTCCAAAGGTACAGGCCTGCGTAGACTTCGCCAGCTCCGGCACCGGAAGAACGGCGATGATCACACTGCTGGAAAAGGCAAAGGATGGTATTATGGGAAAAACGGGGACACTGATTCATCTGTAAGAGAACATCAAAGTGAAAGGATTGCTGTTAAGAACTCAATTTAAACTATTGTTCTTCTTCATAAAAATAGGGTATGTTCCGTATCCTTTATTCTAAGTGCTTTATGAGCTTATATCCTTACCCTGCGTTGCATCGTCGATCTCTTAGAAAAAGACCTCCTGCATTTTATCCATCTGCAGGAGGCCTTTTCATTCTTATTTATGATGTTTCTCTTCCTCTTCTTCCACCAGTCTGGCTGTTTCTTCGGATGGTGCTGAGATTACGGCTGCGGCCACGATCTCGCAGGGGGGATTTTCTTTTACAGCGTCTACCGCTGCCTTTACTGCTGCCACATCGCCGCTTAAGAATACGGTTGCATGGCCTCCGCACTTGGTATGCCAGGTACGAAATGCCACATCTGATGTTTTCAGCATCTGGTCAAGGACAACTACTGCGTTGCAGCTTCCAAGAACCTCCACTAATCCTAATGCTCCGTAAGACATCTTCTCTTTTCCTCCTGACATTTTCTATTTGTTAATGGTCATCTTCAGTGCGATCTCTGTATCTGCTGTAGGAGATGCGATTATGGTGTGGGAAACAACCTTTCCAAGGGGCTTCGCAGTCTCCAGTGCTACCTCCATAGCTGCATTTACATCGGAGATGCTTCCCCTCATCTTTACGCAGGCACCACTTTTCAAACGGTTTCTCTCTACACTCTGAATCTTCACGTTTGCAGCCTTAGATGCTGCGTCCAAAGCAACAAAGCAGGCTACCAGGTTATCCAGTTCAAACACCCCAACTGCCATGCCATCATAGTTCTCTGCCATCTTCTCCTCCTTATGGGACGGGACACACTCTCTTCCCATCACTTTTCTTTTTACCAGTATACCTGTTTTCTGACCAGATTACAAGCAATTTTCCAGGAAAATCTCACAAAAATTCACACAATGCCACAAAAATCAACATTTTCATTCAATGACGGTTAAGAACCAGCTCCTGAACCTGCATATCCAGCTCCGCACAGCCACTTTGCAGGACATTAGAACGTGCCCAAAATCATTCCTGCAATCTGCACACTCCATTTTGCGGACCCTTTGCCCCGAATTCGTTTGCCGTAGACCAATGCAAAGAGCCTGGCAGCCGTGTTTAAAAATCATACAGATGGACCTTATATTTTTCCCTTGCAAACTTAATGTTTCCCGTTTATAATGAAGGCGGATTTACCACAAAGACAAATCCAAACGCAAAGCCAAAGCGGAGGTTGGCATCCATAAAACACAAAAAGGAGCGAATAAAAATGGCAAAAGTATTGATCAGCCCTTCCAAATATTTACAGGGCCCAGGAGAAATGAAAAATATTGGAACTTACGCTGCAAACAGCGGAAAGAAAGCTCTTGTTCTGATCAGTAAAGGCGGTTACAAAAGAATTGGAAAAATGATCGAGGACAGCTTCGCTGCCAGCGAGTGTGACGTAGTGTTCGACTATTTCAACGGTGAATGCTGCAACAGCGAAATTGACCGTCTGGTAAGTATCGTAAAAGATAATCAGTGTGATCTTACCATTGGTATCGGTGGTGGTAAGATTTTTGATACAGCAAAGGCAGTTGCCTATTATGCAAAAACACCGGTATTCATCTGCCCGACTATTGCATCTACAGATGCACCTTGCAGTGCATTATCTGTAGTTTACACAGAAGAGGGCGTTTTCGAAAAATATCTGTTCCTTCCGGCGAACCCTAATCTGGTTCTTATGGACACAGACATTATCGTGAAATCCCCAGTCCGCCTGACAGTAGCAGGAATGGGAGATGCTCTTGCAACTTATTTCGAGGCCAGAGCCTGCAAGCGAAGCGGTGCGACATCCTGTGCCGGAGGCAAGACAACAGAAGCAGCCATGGCTCTTGCAGAGCTTTGCTTCAACACCCTGATGGAAGAGGGCGTGAAGGCCAAGATTGCACTGGAGGCTGGTGCCTGCACCCCTGCAGTTGAGAAAGTAATCGAGGCAAACACCCTGTTATCCGGAATCGGCTTTGAAAGTGCCGGACTTGCAGGTGCCCATGCCATTCACAACGGATTTACCGTACTGGAAGAGTGCCACCATATGTATCACGGTGAGAAGGTTGCATTCGGAACCCTTACCCAGCTGGTACTGGAGAATATTCCTCAGGATGAGCTGGAAGATATTATTTTATGGTGCATTGAAGTCGGCCTTCCTGTTACCTTGAAGGAACTTGGTGCAGAGCATGTAACAGATGAGCAGCTTATGGAAGTAGCCAGAGCTGCCTGTGCCGAGACTGACACCCTTCACAATATGCCATTCGAGGTAACACCAGAAACTGTATTTGCTGCCATCAAAGCTGCAGATGCTTACGGAAAATATTATCTTGGAGAGTAAGAGACCCTTTTATTAGGAAAGCAGCACCTCCCAAAACCTGAAACGGTTCTGGGAGGTATTTTTCTGTAAAATATGGCAAGATCGTATAAATTATGATGTTAGGGTCAAAAAGTATTCCCCCCCTTCACATCCATATCTGTAAGCTCCCAGGGATCCTCCACTGCCAGCACTGCCGTATCCTCCCTGTGGGCCGTTATCACCGATTTCCCGCCTCTGTCACCAGTGATGGAAAGTAATTCATCGTAATACTTTCTGGTGAAAATACAGGGATTTCCGAGCTTTCCGGAGCAGGAAACACAGGCGATCCCCTTTCCTGAGCTCTTAAGAAGCCTGATTAACTGCTCTATGGTTTCCACAGACAGCCAGGGCTGGTCGGAAACTGTAAACAAACAGGCATCTGCTTCCAGGTTCGCTTTCAGGCCGATCTGTAAGGAAGAAGAAATTCCCTCATCCGGATGAGGATTGTAATATACCCTTGCTCCTGCTGCTCTTGCTGCCCTTTCAATCTCTTCATATTGGGTCACTGCCGTCACCTGGCAGCCAACTATTTCTGCATCATCAGGAGCTATCATCCTTCCCGATGCAGAATTGCTCTTATCCCCTGTTTCCGCTTCCTTTCTTATCCCTTCGGCCACTTTCATCAGCTTCTCCAAAATATGCTGATACATGGGCCTCCCATCAATCTCATACAAAAGCTTGTTGCTCCCAAAACGGCGGCTGTTTCCAGCCGCCAGCATGATCAATGCAATTTTCATCTATCCTCTGCCTCTTTCAGGCTTCCGTAAGCTGCCATGGTTCCCTGCCTGGCCAAGTCCTCCACAATCTCCCTGGCAGCCTTTATATCTGGCAGCACATCCGCCTTATTCAGATAAACCCGGTAAACCTTCTGCTCCACATCCTTAAAAAGCCCGTGAATAGAAGTTGCGATTTTCTCCACATCCTCTTTGGTCACCGGTGCCTCCATGTTTTTCTTTAAAAAGGAGCTTGTATACTCTGCCCGGTGTGCTGTCTCGCAAATGGGTTTTCCAAGGCAGTCCAGCCCAATCACACTTACTACAAGATCTGCAAAAGAAGGAATCGCAGGCTCCCAGCCAGCCGGTACCTTCAGCGGCTTCCTCTTCGCTCCGTCTGCTTCTATGAGCATCACATCACAAAGTCCGGTAAGCTTCTCCAGTGCCTCTTCTCCCGGAGAACACCACTTGCCTGTCTCCTTTTCCACCTTAGCTGCAACTGCAAATCTGTATTTTTCCAGTAAGCTCTCCACAGCTTCCCTCTGGTCTGCCTCTGCAAAGGGCAGGGTCGGATCCTGTGCCATATGGGTGGTAGTTGAAAGGATGACCTTCTTCCCCATATCGTGCAGTTCCTCACTTAAACGGTAAATCAGACTGGTCTTACCGCCCCCGCCAACAACTGCGATCACCGGATAGCGTTCTGTGTCAAGCTTTAAAAGCTTCAGGAAATATCCAGGATCTTTCATCCATTCCCTCCTGTTTTCTCTGGCAGGATACCTTGATTCAATAAAATCTCCACAACGCTTCCTGCAATACATCTTGCTTTGTCTGAAATGGAAAAACAATTCTTTTTCTGTTCTTTCCTCGGGTCAATGTCTGCGATCTTCATTCCTTCTGGCACTTCATAGCCCTCACGGATGATTCCTCTTAAAACACCTGTGATAGATGCTTCTACAGGCACATCTCCAACATAGGCAAGAATCTGGCCCTTCTCTACAAGGTCTGCAATCTGAGCAATATTGTGAATCTTTCCTGCTGCCGGGGAATGGATCACACGCTCCTTACTCACACCGCCTACCATTCCCGGGACCCCCGTATTGGGAATGGCCGCTCCTGAGGAAATAATGCGGGCAAGATCATGTCCGCGCATAGTCTCCACTACAAAGTCTACGTCTTCCCCAGCCACAAAGCCTGGTCCTAAGGCAATGGTAAGGGGAGCCATGTCACGGCTTGTTCCCAGATTCTTCTTGGCCAAAATGGCATCTACGAGAGCGTCTGTCTTTCCCTCTTTTTTCAGCTTCTGGATTGCTTTGCCCTCAGGGTCTACGAGAAGAGGGATTTCCCCCTTTTCCCATACTCCGTCACACTCCTCTGAGGAAGAGATCCTACGGCAGCAAACGCCCTCCACACTGGCCTCTCCATCATACACTGCCTCGCAAAAAGCCACCTTACGCCGGATAGCGCTTGGTCTTTCACATTCCAGGATCAAAACACGGTAGCCGCAGCGATACAGCCTATGTATCACGCCACTTGCCAGATCGCCGCCGCCACGAACAATTACACAGTTGTCTATCATTTTATGTCCTGCCCGTTTCTTATTTATTTTTTTCTATGTTTTCTTCATTCACCTTTTCCACTGCATTTACAATATTCTCATACCCTGTACAACGGCAGAGATTTCCTGCCATATGCTTGCGGATGGCATCTCTTGTAAGCTTTTCCCCACGCTCCAGGAGCACAGTGGCTGACATCACAAACCCAGGTGTACAAAAACCACACTGAATGGCGCCCTCTTCGATAAAGGCTTCCTGAATCCTGGTGAGTTCGCCATTCTTTTCCAGGCCTTCCAGGGTACGGATATTTTTGCCCTCTACCCATACTGCAAGATAAATGCAGGAATCAATGGTTTCCCCGTCTATAATAACGGTGCAGGCACCACATTCACCAACCTCACATCCCTTTTTCACAGAGATAAGCCCCAGACGGTTCCGCAGCATATCAAGAAGAGATTCTCTCACATCCACATACTCAGCTACCTCTTTGCCATTTACTGTGCATTGTACCAGACGCATATCCTTTTTCATGCCTGCTCACCTCCTGCTCCATGGATGCCTTTCTCTGAAACTACAACTCCGGAAACAATACTGCGCCGGATGCTTTCCTTCAGTGCACGCTTTGCGATCTCCCCGCCAATCTGCAGTCGAAACGCTTTGGATGCGCGCCAGGAATCTCTTGGATTGATTTCCTCTCTTACCAGGCTTTCCACCTTATCATACAGCGCATCTCCAATCTCCATTCCCTTTAATGCATTCTCTGTTTCCCTGCATCTATACGGAACCGGAGCAGCTACTCCAAATGTAATACGCACATCCTCAAGAATGTTCTTCTCTCTATCAATCTTGCTTACCACACTACAGCTTAAGGTGGCAATATCCATGGCATTACGCATGGAGTATTTAATATAATAGCCATGGTATCCCAGATATTCTTTTCCAGGGATCACAATGTGGGTCAGCACATCTCCCTGATGAAGGTCCACTTTTCCAGGTCCCAGATAGAAATCCCGGATGGGAACCATCCTTCCCCCGGTTCCATCTGCAATACGCAGCATGGCATTTAGGGAAAAAAGAGTAGGCGCACTGTCTGCGCTGACAGCTCCGTTACATACATTTCCGCCAATGGTTCCGATATTGCGTACCTGAGGACCTCCCACCTGGTCAACCGCTTCCCCCAGCACCGAAATCCGGCTCTGTATCACCGGATCTGCTGTTATGTGGGAAAAAGCAGTGGCAGCTCCAATATAAATATCATCGGAATCCATAAGCCGTACCCCCTGGATTTCCTTAATATCACGAATGCTTACCAGGGAAGTCCCAGCCATTTTTCCTTCTCTTATTTTGATCAGAACATCGCTTCCTCCACAGATCACTCTTGCATCCGGGTGTTCCTTCAAAAGCTCCACTGCCTCTTTTATTGTACTTGCATTATAGTAGTTTTCAATATCGTACATTCCAACTCCCCCTCTCCTTAGATCAGTCCGGCCTTTGAAAAGCCATCTATCAGTCTCTGAGGTGTAAGAGGAATCTCAGAAAAGCCGATTCCGGTTGCGTTTAATACTGCATTGCGGATCGCAGGTGCGCCAGGGATTGCAGGCGGCTCTCCAAGAGCCTTGTTTCCGTAAGGTCCCATAGGATCCTTCATCTCCACAAATTCAGCAGTAAGATCCGGAGTATCCATCATAGTCATCATCTTATAATCAAGCAAAGTCCCATTTAATGGTCTTCCGGTCCTCTCATCCAGAAGGAGCTGCTCAGAAAGTCCAAAGCCCATTCCCATAGACATCCCTCCATGGACCTGCATCGCTGCAAGCTGCGGATTCAAAAGCATTCCACTGTCATGAACATTAATAATGTCCAAAACTTTAACTTTACCAAGCTTCATATCCACTTCTACCTCTGCGAAGCAGCATCCGCTGGCAACTGTATTTTTCTTCACCTGTCTGGAAACCTCTGCTGTGAGAACAGAAGAATTACTCAGGCTGTAATAGCTCTCCATTGCCAGCTCTTCCAGGGAAAGAATCTGCGTCCCATCTGCCAGAATATAGCCATCCTCCAGCTCCACCTTATCTACACTTCCGGGAATCAAGGTTCTGGCATAATCCAGGATCTTCTGTTTCAGCTGCTGTGCACACTCCTTTACTGCTGTTCCCGTGACAAAGGACTGTCTGGATGCATAAGCACCCGTATCAAAGGGTGTCACATCTGTATCCTGCTGAGACACGATATGTATCCTGGAAATATCCATGTGAAGTGTCTCTGCTGCCATCTGGGAGAAGACGGTATCTGCTCCCTGTCCAATTTCGGTTGCGCCCACCTGAAGCTGCACACTTCCGTCCTGATTCAGGGACATTCTTGCTCCTGCAATCTCCAGGGAGATAGGCCATACACCTGTCTTATAAGAGAAAAGCGCCATACCAACACCCCTGCGGACGGAGCCCGTCTGGTTCGCATATGCCTTTCTCTTTTCCTCCCAATGGATATAGGCTGCGCCCTTATCCAGACATTCAAAAATACCATTTGTATGAGCAGCAATAGGCTTCAGATAGGCGTCCTCATAATAACCATGGATCAGATTTTTCCTTCTGAATTCCAACGGATCCATTCCGATCTCAAAAGCAATGTCATCCATAAAGCTCTCTATCGCATAGCAGACCTGAGGAATTCCATATCCTCTCATAGCGCCTGCCGTAGGACAGTTGGTATAAACCGTGTAGGCCTCTCCCCGAATATTTGGACAGGCATACTGGAGACGGCTTGCAGTCAGTCCATTGGCAGCAATTGCGTGTCCGTGGGACGCATAAGCACCCTGATTGGAGTAGGTAGTCATCTCCTTTGCCAGAAGATGTCCTTCTTCGTCTATCCCGGCTTCCATCTCATATTCAATGGAGTGACGGGTTCTGGTGTTCGTAAAGGTTTCCTCCCTGGATAACTCTATTTTTACAGGCCTGCCTCCTACCTGCATGGTAAGAAAAGCATTTAAAGGCTCATACAGGACCTCCTGTTTGTTTCCAAAGCCTCCGCCTACATAGGGCTTGATCACCCGAACCTGGCCCCAGGGGATTCCCAGTGCCTGACCAACTACACGACGCACAATATGAGGGATCTGGGTAGAAGATACCACTACCACTCTTCCCTTTTCCATATATGCGTAGGAAATATTATTCTCAATATGACAGTGCTGTACAATTGGGGTCTTATAGCTTCTCTTCACTCGCACAGCTGCATCCTCAAGCCCTTTCTCTACATCTCCTATGGCAAAGCTGGAGCGGGCAAGAATATTGTCCTTCTTGTCCAAATGAATGGGGTGCTCACTTCCCCGCATGGACTCCTTTGGACTTATCACGACCGGATATTCCTCATATTCTACTTTGATCAGCTTCAGTGCCCGTGAAGCTGTTACTTCATCCTCAGCTACAACAGCTGCAATATCATCCCCATAATAACGTACCCTGCCAGTGAGGATATTCCGATCTGCAACGTCCTGATGTGCCAGTTCCACGGACCAGGGATGCCCCGGTGTGGGATAACAATGATTCGGTACGTCGTGAAAGGTCACTATCTTCACTACGCCGTCCAAAGCTTCTGCTTCACTGGTATCAATGGATTTCACGATTCCATTTCCAATCCTGGCATGATAGATTTTTGCCACCAGACATTTATTCAGGATCAGGTCGTCTGTAAATTTCGCCCGGCCTGTAACCTTTTCATAAGCATCTACTCTTGGAACACTCTTTCCAATCATATTTTTCACCTTCTTCGATTTTGTTTAAAAAAGCCGACGCTGTCCAAAAAACTATCTCACGGCTCTTCTTTGAACTGACATCGACTTTTTCCTATCACTAAACCTCGTAAAACGGACATTCGCAATCCGCTTCGCTACCTGCTCATGAACACAGTCGCTTTGCGATCTGCCAGTGGGAGCTGAAGGCTCCCACTGACAGAAGCATCCCTCCTCACCCGCCGCTTAGAGCGGGGGAATGCTTGTCTGCGTTCAAATATTGTATGAAATATTTGTTCCTGATTGTCTAATTGTATCACATTTACAGGGATTCCTGCAATCGTTTTACATACATTTTGCAAATATTATTTTACAGCTGTATAGATTCCCCGTAAATCATAGATTGCGTGTCTTGGACATTTTACAGCACACATTCCGCAGCCAAGACAAAGCGTTTCATCAATCACGGCATGATTCTCTGTAACTTTAATGGCATCCGCAGTACAATTCCTCTCACAGATCCCACAGCCGATACAGCTTACCTCGCACTGTTTCTTTGCCTCTGCTCCTTTTTTCCTGTTGGAACATTTTACCACGATCCAATTGGCACACTCATGAATATGGATTACTTTCTGCGGACAGGCTTTCACACAGGCTCCACAGGCGATACATTTTTCTTCATCCACTTGTGCAACACCATATTCATTAATGGAAACAGCACCAAATTTACATTTTTCCACGCAGGCCTTACAGCCAATACACCCATCTGTACATCCAAGCTCTCCTGCGGCAGCCCTGCAACCCCCATTACAGGCTACCACGGCAGCTTTGTATGGAAATTTCTTTTTCACTGCCATATCATCCCTTCCTTTCGTATGGTGTCCCATGTAATGGAAGACAATACTGCCTTTCACCATCTCTCCTGAAATAAGCATCTGCTATTGCAGGAGCTGTTGGAATTGATGTGATCTCACCGATACCAATGGCACCACAGGCCACATTCAGACCTGGCTTGTCAACCACTATGGCATCGATTTTCGGGATCTCATGAGCACGGAACAGGCCAAGAGATCCATATTTTTCAATAGGTTTACAGTTCTCATCAATAGGATATCTCTCCCTGAGGGCAAATCCCATGGACATCACAACGCCGCCCTCGATCTGGCCCTCGCAGGATAACGGATTCACTGCCTTTCCCACATCATGAGCAGCAACCATTTCCTCAATCTTGCCGGTTTTGGAGTCCAATATACAAACCTGGGTAGCATATCCGTAAGCCACATGAGACACCGGATTGGGAACATCTGCGCCAAGAGGATCCGTTTTTGCAAGATATTCTGCATAGTAAACCTTTCCGATCATATCATCAGCGGACAGCCCTGCCTTTTTGTCCTCCATCAACTTCTCGCAGGCCCTTCTGCAGGCTTCTCCTGTGACCAGTGTCTGCCTGGAACCAGATGTAGTTCCGGAATCCGGAGAAATCCAGGTGTTGCTGCGCTCATATACAATCTCTTCTCTTTTTATATCTGTATTGGTCACCACCATCTGAGTAAGCACGGTTCCAAGTCCCTGACCGATACAGGAAGCTCCGGAATAAATATGGAGCTTTTTGTCCTTCTCATAGATCAGCTTCACACGGCCGGTATCCGGGATTCCAACACCAACTCCTGCATTTTTCATAGCACAGCCAATGCCAACTGCTTTTCCTGCTGCCAGAGCTGCATCATACTTTTCCTTCACCGCCTCCAATGTCTCCACAAGACCAGTAGAGTTGTCTACGATCTGTCCGTTTGGAAGGACTTCTCCCGGACGGATGGCATTTCGATACCGGATTTCCCATGGAGTAATTCCCACTTTGTCTGCCATCATATTTAACAGCGTCTCTGTTGCAAAACAGGTCTGGGTAACTCCAAATCCGCGAAAGGCTCCTGCTGGCGGATTGTTGGTATAATAAGCAGTTCCTTCAATCTCAAAGTTCTGATAGTGATATGGCCCTGCTGCGTGAGTGCAGGCACGTTCCAGGACCGGTCCCCCAAGAGATGCAAATGCGCCGGTATCGGATGCTACCTTTGCTTTCACCCCCATAATGTTGCCCTCTTCGTCACAGCCCATGATCATATCCATATAGAATGGATGACGCTTGGGATGAACAAGGAGAGACTCTGCTCTTGTCAGCTTTACCTTTACAGGCTTCTTGGTAACGTAGGTTAAAAGTGCGCTTAAGTGCTGCACGGTCATATCTTCCTTGCCGCCAAAGCCGCCTCCTACCAAAGCATTCTGTACTTTTATCCGGTCTGTGCCAAGAAGCAGGCTGCATTCGTGCAGGGTCTGATAGGCAGACTGGTCTGTAGAATATACAAATATGTCGCCATCCTCATCATAAAAGGAAACCGCACATTCCGGCTCCAGAAATGCGTGTTCGGTCCATGGTGTCTCGAAATGTTGGGAAATCACATATTTGGAATTTCGGATGGCCTCCTCTGCATTTCCCCTGCTGATATGTTTATAAGCACAAATATTGTTTTCTTCCTCATCAAATACCTTCGGAGCATCTGGTGCAGCTGCCTCTTCTATTGTACGGACATGAGGAAGAACCTCATATTCTACCTTTATCAGTTTCCTGGCCTTCTCTGCTGTTTCCCTGTCCCTGGCTGCCACCAGAGCAATGGCATCTCCCAGATAATGGGTCAGGCCTCCAACAGGGATCAATGTGTACTGGTCATGCTTCAAATGGCCAATTTTATTTTCTCCCGGAATATCCTCTGCTGTGACAACTGCTTCCACCCCTGGAAAAGCTGCTGCCTTAGAAGTATCAATGGATAAAACCCTTGCTCTCGGATACTTACTTCTAAGCGCCACCCCATAAAGCATTCCCTCAAAATAGAAATCATCCGGATATTTTCCTGTTCCAAGAACCTTTTCCTCAACATCGATCCTGGCTACACGAGAACCAAGTGTCCAGCTGGCCTCTCCATCCTCCGGAAGCACTCCGTCTCTCATGATCCTCGCCGCAATACGCACAGCATCAATGATTTTCACATATCCGGTACAACGGCAGTAATTGTTACGCAAAGCATATCTGATTTCTTCATCTGCAGGCTCTTTGTTTTTGTCCAAAAGGGCTTTGGTACACATTACCATTCCCGGAATGCAAAAGCCACACTGTACGGCTCCTGCTTTTCCATAGGCATAGGTATAAACCTTCTCTTCCCATTCTGTCAGCCCTTCCACCGTAATTACCTCTTTGCCATCCAGAGAGTCTGTATCCGGCACACAGGCCTTGCAGGTCCTGCCATTTATAATAACTGTACAGGCGCCGCAGGCTCCTTCGCTGCAGCCATCCTTCACAGAGGTCAGATGCAGCTCGTCACGGAGAAACCTGAGCAGCTTCTGATTTTTTTCCGGTTTTACGGTCTGTCCATTGACTGTAAATACTGCCATCTCGAACGCTCCTTTCTCTTTTCCTTTTTCCTGATAGAAATACTGTCCACAGCCCTTATAAAGCTGTGGACAGCAATCTCTCTCTCATTGTTACTTTTCCCCATAAGAAAAAATACTTCGGCGAGACTTATCTTACGGTACCCTTTTGTGGAGCATCATTCAGTTATCAAATACCCATAATGATCGATCACTGCACAGATCAGCTTCTTCAAGCCCTCATAAAGCTTATCTGCCGGATCGTCAGCTTTACATTCTACAATCTGTCCCACAAAGCGTACCTTACATTTCTTGGATGCCTTATCCAGCACTACGAAACCTTCATTTGTGCTGTCTGCCATGTCCTTTTCATTTGCAAAAAGAGTAAATTTATCTTTGTATGGAGCACTTGCATATGGACAGAAGCTCTTGCAGTTTCCACATTCATTACACATATAATCTACGTGAATCACCTGGCTCATTGCCATTCCCGGAACCTTAATGGAAATGTTTGCGCGATTTGGACATACATCCACGCAGTTCTCACAAACCTTGTTACAGGTCAGGCATCTCTCTTCTTCTGCAGCAGCTTCCTCACTGTGCTTCAGGATTCCTTTCTTTGCGTAGCAGGCTTCCTCTTCCCCGGTTACAGCAGCATCCTTTGTAATTTCTTTTCCAAGAATGTCTCTCACTGCAAGCTGTGCATCACGGATTCCCTCTACGATAGTAGCGGCTCCCCTTGCACCGTCACCGGCAACGTAAACACCACTCACACTTGTTTCAAGAGTCTTGTCATTTACCTGTGCTTTTCCTCTTTCATCTACTGCAATATTGTTTGCAGTATAGAAATCTGTATCAATTTTCTCTCCCACTGCAACGATCACAGTATCTGCAGGAACAGCCTCTTCCTCACCGGTTTCTGTCACACCCGCTCTTCCGGAAGCATCCATCTGCCCAAGCTCCATCTTCCTGCAAAGAAGCTTGCCATCCTCAAGACTTACCGGTGAAAGCAGCTCTTTGAATTCAATGCCGTCCTTCAGCACTTCAAGAAGCTCATCCTCTGCAGCCGGCATATAGCGTTTCGTTCTTCTGTAAACAAGATATACGTGCTCTACGCCTTTGGTTCTCTTGGCAGCTCTGGCTGTATCCATAGCTGTATTTCCACCACCGATTACCACAACGTTCTTTCCAATGTTAAGATCTCCATCTTTCGCTTTAAAATCACGGAGGAATTTCAGAGCATTCACTGTTTCGCCCTTCTCCAGCTTCAAGGTACCGGGCTTGCCTGCTCCGATTGCCAGGATCACTGCGTCAAATCCCTGTTCTTTCAGTTCTTCCACAGATTTCACTTCTGTGTTTGTGCGGATCTCTACACCCATTTTTTCAATAAAGGAAATGTCCTTATCAATGGCTTCGTTGGAAATACGGAATCCAGGAATCACATAACGGATCACGCCTCCGGCTTTTTCTTCTTTTTCAAATATGGTAACTGCGGCACCCTCTCTTGCAAGGAAATAGGCTGCTGCAATACCTGCAGGACCGCCGCCTACCACTGCCACTTTTTTGCCATTTGGCTGGCCTGCCTTTATTTCACCAATAAGCTCCTCATAGCCTTTCTGTGCAGCTGTCAGCTTGGTGCCACGGATGTTCACGGACTCCTCGTAGAAGTTACGGGTACATTTTGACATACAGTTATGTGCACATAAGGTTCCTGTGATAAATGGAAGCGCATTCTTCTCCAGGATCACCTCCAATGCCTCCTTGTATCTGCCCTCTCCTGTAAGGGCAATATACTGAGGAATATCCTGGTGAATTGGACATCCTTCTTTACATGGAGCAAAGAAGCAGTCCAGAAGAGGCACTTCATTTTTGCTCTTTCTGTTTGGAAGAGGCTTGATATTTTTTACATGATGGGCATCTGTGATGGCCTCTTTTGCCAGCCTTTTCAATGCATCCACATCAATTCCGGACCATTTTTCAGGAGCGACTCCCTCTGTCTTACCAGCTACCTGGCTAAATCTCTGGTAACCACCTGTCTTCAGCAAAGTGGTAGCCATTGTTACCGGCCAGATTCCACAGCCCACAATTTTATCAATGTTATAATAATCAGCTCCACCAGAATAGGAAATACGAAGCCTTCCGTTAAACTCTTCTGAAAGCCTGGCTGCAAGGGAAATGGATAATGGGAATAAGGATTTTCCGGACATATACATTTCTTCGCTTGGAAGCTCATTTCTGGTAACATCCACAGGGAAGGTGTTGGTGATCTTTACGCCAAATTCCAGTCCAAGCTCCTCTGACAGCTTCATCAAACGAGAAAGCATTGGAACGGCATCGGCATACTGCAGGTCATCTCTGAAATGGAAATCACCAAATACCATATAGTCATATCCCATCTCATCCATGGTTTTTCTTGCAAAATCATATCCAAGAAGGGTGGGATTGCATTTTACAAAGGTATTCAGGTGCTTCTCTGTGAGAAGGTAATTTGCAATGCTCTCTATCTCCTGCGGAGGACATCCGTGTAAGGTGGAGATTGTAGCGGAATTACAGACATTAGATGGGATTGCTTCAATGTCTTCTCTCGTAAACTTCCGGAATCTGTCTGCATGGTCAAGAAGCCACTGTCTGCATTCTTTAAATACAGCAGTATCCTTTGCCTCCATCATCCCATCAATGAATGTATTTATCTTATCTCCTTTGATTCCCTCAAGGTCATATCCAACAGAAAGGTTAAACTGGAAACCATCCTGTGCGCCCAGGCCAAATTCCCCGGCAATAACGTGAAGAATAAACCATGCTTTGATATACTCTCCCATTGCATCGGGAACTGTAAGCTCTGTAGACCACTCACAGTTATAACCCTCATCATCAGCCAGGATACATGGCTTGTTTACACAGGCGGAAAGCTCTGCACCATCCATTTTCTGAACAGTTTTCAGCTCGAAAAAGCGTGCTCCTGCATAATAAGAAGCAATGATGTTCTGTGCCAGCTGCGTATGGGGACCTGCTGCTGGTCCCACAGGTGTTTCCAATGCTCTGCCAAATATGGTCATATTATTTTTAGCATCTGCTACATAGGGACGATGAACGCCAAATACAGTGTCACTTTCCTTTTTTTCCTGAAGAACCCAGTCCATCAGCTGTCCAAAGGGCATACAGGTCATAATATCACTCATATCATTTTCCTCCGTTAATATCTTCAGCCAGTTCCTGTGCGGACTGACGGCAATCTGCCATCACTTTATCTACATCACATACCAGCACTTCTCTGTCTTTCATCAGAACCTTGCCGTTACATACAGTGGTCACTACATCGTGTCCGGTTGTTCCAAACAGAAGGTGCCCGTTTACATTGTCTGCCCGCATTGGTGTAAGAGGATTGTAATCCATTACGATCACATCTGCGGCTGCGCCCTCTTTCAGCACACCAAGCTGTTTCTTAAAGTAGCGGTTGGCAATAATGGCATTGTTTTCAAAAAGCATCTTCGGAACTTCGCCCCACGCCGCATTTGGATCACAGAGATGATGCTTGTGAAGGATATTGGCAACCTTCCAGGATTCCAGCATATCGTGGGTGTATCCGTCTGTTCCGAGTCCGGTGACGATTCCCTTATGTACCAGTTCCATGGTAGGCGGACATCCGCAGGCATTTCCCATATTGGATTCCGGATTGTGGACTACCATAGTGTCTGTTTCCTTGATCAGCTCCATCTCATGCTCATTGATATAAATGCAATGGCCAAGAAGGGTCTTCGGTCCAAGAATGTTCCAATCGTACAGTCTGTCTACAATTCGTTTGCTGTGTTCCTTCAGGCACTGATGGAGGTCATAAATTCCCTCTGCTACGTGAATATGGTATCCAACCCCCTCTGGCTTTAATTCGTTACAAAGCACCATCGTCTCATCGGAAATAGTGAAGGATGCGTGCATACCCATCATAGCTGCGATCATATCACTGTCATCTGCCAGTGCATGTTTGATAAAGTTCACATTTTCCATTACAGATTCCCTGGATTTCTCCATTCCGTCACGGTCGGAAATCTCATAACAAAGGCAGGTACGTACTCCCAGCTCCCTGGCTGCTGATTCAATAGCGGAGAGGGAACCGGTAATGTGGCCGAAGCTTGCGTGGTGGTCAAATACTGTAGTGACACCGTTGCGGATGCTGTCAATATAAGTTGCCATAGCTGAAAGCCTGGTCTGCTCTAATGTGAGATGGCGGTCAATGGTCCACCACTGTCCATCCAGAATATCAAGGAATCCTTTTGGATTATATCCTTTGATACTAAGGCCTCTGGCAAAAGAGCTGTAGATATGCTCATGAGTATTGATAAATGCAGGCATGATTACTCCGCCTCTGGCATCTACAAATTCTCCATCGGGATATGCGCTCTTTACCTCGTCTGTAGTCCCCACCATAACTATGGTGTTACCATCCATTGCAACAGCCCCATTTTCAATAAATGCATTGGATGCGTCCCGTGTGATCATTCTTCCATTACCAATAATAAGCATATGGAGTCCTCCTTTACTTGTTAATTTTGTCGGACAAAAAGGTATGTTGATACCTTCTATTAGGATATTTTATACAGATAATGTAACACATTCCCATACAAATTTCAATAGTATTTCAAAAAATATTTTTGGTAATCTCAAAATTTTTGTGTTTTGTGATAAAGAAG
>ERZ1035006.765-NODE-765-length-24325-cov-4.936341_pt1 | contig 24325 bp, 20 predicted proteins | sample MGYA00520694_ERZ1035006 | MGnify/ENA primary metagenome ERZ1035006 (study PRJEB33766, sample SAMN09781746) | gut metagenome | biome: gut microbiome | host: Homo sapiens | place: Madagascar | study: EMG produced TPA metagenomics assembly of the PRJNA485056 data set... | reverse complement strand
TAGGTCACTGCCAGGCTTTTAAATTAAGCAGAACCCTCGACATTTAACCGTGTCGAGGGTTTTGTCTTTTCTGCGCTTGGCAATTCCCTCGGCGTGGTATGATCGAATCCCCTGCTATTTGTGGCTCTTTATCTTTTGGTGACTCTTGAGATTTTTCATGATGAACGGTGATCTTTTTTCCGACATGCCGATTCAGACGCCCAAGGCGACTGAAACCAAGTCCGTCGTGCGCAAGCCCGTCAGGCGCGTTGCGGGTAAAGATCTCAAGCCCGTATTGAAGCCCTTGGCCGAACGCATGCGGCCGCGTACCATTGATGAAGTCATCGGTCAGAAAAAACTCTTGGGCGAGGGGCAGCCGCTTCGCGTCGCGTTTGAAACGGGGCGTCCGCATTCCATGATTTTATGGGGGCCGCCCGGTGTGGGTAAAACCACCTTGGCGCGTCTGATGGCAGACGCCTTCGATTTGCCCTTCATTGCCATTTCTGCCGTGCTCTCGGGCGTCAAAGAAATTCGTGATGCCGTCGATGAAGCCAAGATGCACATGGCGCAAAGTGATCGTCCGACGTTGGTCTTTGTCGACGAGGTGCATCGCTTCAACAAAAGCCAGCAGGACGCCTTTTTGCCGCATGTAGAATCCGGCCTTTTTATCTTTGTCGGCGCTACGACCGAAAATCCTTCATTTGAAGTCAATTCGGCATTATTGTCTCGCTCGGCCGTTTATGTTCTGGAAAGTCTGACAGCCGAAGAAACGGGCGAGTTGATTGACAGAACGCTTGCCAAAGAGTTTTCGGATATGGTTTTGACGCCTGCCGCGCGTTCCATTTTGATCGAACTTTCAGACGGCGACGCCAGACGTTGTCTCAATGCCATGGATGTGGCTTTCGGGATGGCGCGCGACAGAAAGCTCACGGAAGTCACCGACGAATTCCTGCGCATGGCTCTGCCTTCGACATTGCGACGTTTTGACAAAGGGGGCGAAAACTTTTACGACCAGATCAGCGCATTGCACAAGAGCGTACGCGGCTCCGATCCGGATGCATCTCTTTATTGGATGTGCCGTATGTTGGACGGCGGTTGCGATCCGCGCTACATCGCGCGTCGCGTCGTACGGATGGCCATTGAAGATATTTCATTGGCCGACCCGAGAGCAACCGATATTGCGCTTGCCGCAGCCGACATTTATGAGCGACTCGGTTCTCCCGAAGGAGAATTGGCTCTGGCGCAAGCTGTGGTCTATTTGGCCGTTGCTCCCAAGAGCAATGCCGTTTACAACGCCTTTAATTCGATCAGAAGCTTCATTCGCGAAGACGGCTCCAGACCCGTGCCGATGTATCTGAGAAATGCACCCACCAAGCTGATGGCCGAGCTCGGTTACCACGACGGTTATCGCTATGCCCATGATGAACCTGAAGCCTTTGCCGCCGGTGAAATTTACATGCCCGAAGGGTTGGAATCTCGTCATTGGTACGAGCCAACCGATCGGGGGTTGGAAATCAAGATTGCTGAAAAAATGCGCCATTTGCGCGAACTCAATCGTAAAGCCAAAGAAGAGGGCAAAGCGCGCAAGCGTTAATGATGTTTTTCGCCCACAATCTTGGCTGTTTCGGGGTTTTTCGCCAATCCGACGAAATTCCCGAGTACTGCCAGAGTGGTAAAATCAATAAATTGTTGCTTTGTTCCCTAAGGGATAAAAGCCTGAGAAAGAATTTCGAGCAATTTGGCGTGTCAAAGCGTCAAATTGCTCTACAGATCTGTTTTATTTTTTATTTCTACATAAGGCATCGAAATGCTCGACATCAATCAGTTGCGCAAGAATCTTCCCGAAGTCATCGCTCGCTTGAAGACGCGTCCCTTCGACTTCCCCGAAAAGGAATTCAACGCGCTTGAAAACGAACGCAAAGAAGTTCAGACCAAGACCGAAGAACTTCAGGCCATGCGCAATCAGCTCTCCAAGCAGATCGGCATCGCCAAGAAGTCGGGCGGCGACGCTTCCGCTTTCATGGCCGAAGCCGCAGCTATTCCCGAAAAGTTGAACGCCTTGAGCCAGCAGCTCGACAGCATCCGCGAACGTCTCGAAGACTTGTTGATGAGCATTCCCAACCTGCCGCACGAATCCGTTCCGACCGGCCGCGATGAACGCGACAACGTCGAACAGCGTCGATGGGGTACGCCGCGCACGTTTGACTTCGAAGTCAAGGATCACGTCGACGTGGGTGCTCCCTTGGGCATGGATTTCGATACCGCCGCCAAGTTGTCGGGCACGCGTTTTTGCTATATGAAGGGCCAGGTGGCTCGTTTGCATCGTGCTTTGGCTCAGTTCATGCTCGATCAGCATACGCTTCATCACGGCTACACCGAATGCTACACGCCCTATATCGTGACCGCTCAGACCTTGCGCGGTACGGGTCAGTTGCCCAAGTTTGAAGAAGACCTCTTTGCAGTCAAAAAGGGCGGTCAGGAAGGTAAGGGCGATCCCTTGTACCTTATTCCGACGGCTGAAGTGACGCTCACAAACTCCGTGACCGGTCGCATGCTCAAAAACAGCGAATTGCCGATTTTGGTGACCGGTCATACGCCTTGCTTCCGTTCGGAAGCCGGTGCCTATGGTCGCGACACCCGCGGCATGATCCGTCAGCATCAGTTCGACAAGGTCGAAATGGTGCGTATTACTCGCGAAGACGACAGCTACGAACATCTCGAACAGTTGACGGCCAATGCCGAAGACATCCTTCAGAAGTTGGGTCTGCCGTACCGTGTGGTGCTCCTTTGCACGGGCGACATGGGCTTCGGTTCGGCCAAGACCTACGACTTGGAAGTGTGGTTGCCTGCTCAGAACACCTATCGCGAAATCAGCTCTTGCTCCAACTGCGAAGCCTTCCAGGCTCGCCGCATGGGAACGCGCTATAAGGATGCCGACGGCAAGACCCACTACGTGCACACCTTGAACGGTTCTGGATTGGCCGTGGGTCGTACCTTGGTGGCTGTGCTTGAAAATTACCAGAACGCCGACGGTTCCGTTACGGTGCCCGAAGCATTGCGTCCCTACATGGGCGGCGTGGAAAAATTGGTTCCCGAAGCGCAATAAGGATGTATTTTTAGGTAGAGTGTCTTATTGTGCAAAGTCTTTTGACTGTGTAAGATAAGCCCTACATTTCGAGTTGAGGTATTACCTCAAGCCAACCTGCCTACCCGGGCAAGGTGGATACGCTTCAATAAGCGGATGCGGCTCAATCAAGAGCAACTTAAACGGGTGTCGACAAGGTCGTCTGAATCGAAATGGTTTAGGCGACCTTTTTTATTATCCGGGCGGATTTAAGTCCGAATTGCCGGGCCCGATCGGTGACAAAAAAGAGAAGTTACCGACAAACACGGCTAAATAGGAGATAAAAAATGAGCAATCGTTTGACAATCAAAGGCCAGGTGACAGTTCCGAAGAATGTGCGCGACTTTTTGGGATTGACTGCAGGCGACTCCGCCGTCGAATTTTCTATTGGCGACGACGGTACGGTGCGCATCACCAAGGCGCAGGCCGCTAAGCCCAGAGCCGTGACGGCAACGGCCAACGACGCCAGCTTCGTGCGTCCTGCAGTCAATCATTGCGACCGCATTCTGGCTCTGCTTTCGGGTTGCGCCTTAGCGGCTTAAAATTGAGAGATACTTCGCGGCTTTGTTTTAAACAAGGCCGTTTTTGACTGATACTGAGAAAAGAAATGGACAAGACCCAAGCAATCGAAGAACTCAAGGCCATCGTGGGCGTAGCCAATGTTTTGACCGAAGACGCCGACACCGCAGGCTACTTGGTCGACTGGACCAATCGCTTTCACGGCAAAGTGTTGGCGGTGGTGCGCCCGGCCGATACCGACGAAGTTTCTCGCGTGATGAAATGGGCTTACGACACCGGCACGGTTGTGGTACCGCAGTCGGGCAACACTTCTTTGGTCGGGGGCGGTACGCCGGACGCTTCGGGCACGGCGCTTTTGTTGTCGCTTTCTCGCATGAACAAGGTTGAAGCTATTGATGCGGTCAACGACACCATGACGGTTCAGGCAGGACTTGTTTTGGAAAAGGCGCAGGAAGCGGCCGAAAGTGCCGGGCGCTTTTTCCCGTTGAGCTTTGCTGCCGAAGGCACCGCTTGCTTGGGCGGGTGCCTGGCCACCAACGCGGGCGGCACCGCCGTTTTGCGTTACGGCAATACGCGCGACTTGGTGCTCGGTATCGAAGTGGTTTTAGCCGACGGCCGAGTGCTGAACATGTTGCGCGGCCTTCGCAAAGACAATACGGGTTACGATCTCAAACACCTCTTTATGGCAAGCGAAGGAACGTTAGGTGTCATTACGCGTGCCGTCGTGAAGCTTTTCCCACAGCCGCAAGCCTCTTACACGGCTTTGGTGGGTGTGGAAAATGTTGAAGACGCCTATCGGCTCTTGAGCGACGTGAAAACCGCCACGGGGCCTGCGCTGACCGGATTCGAGTTGATGCAGGCCAAGTGCATCGAACGCGTGGCCGAGCAAATCGATGCGATCGGTTTACCGGGCGACGTGAGTACAGCGCCTTGGTGGTGCTTAGTGGAACTGAGTTATTCGCGCGATCCGCAAACCAATCCTTTGGAAGCGATTCTCGAAAAGAGCTTTGAAGAAGGTTATGTGGTCGACGCGATTCTCTCGAACTCGGTCGCCGACAGCCGTCACTTCTGGTCGATTCGCGAATCGATTCCCAGTGCCGATGCGCACGTGGGCGGAAACCTCCATAATGACGTCAGTATCGAAATCAGTCAGATCGCCGACTTTGTGAAATATGCTTTGGACGCTTTGAATGCACGCTTCGACTGGATCGATCCTTCCGTCTTCGGACATTTGGGCGACGGAAACCTGCACTTTAACATCGGCTCGATTCCGGCTAATCTCGCTTTTGAAAACGAAGAGGGGATTCGTGAAACGGTCTATGCCGTCGTGCAGAAATATAACGGCTCGATTTCGGCCGAGCACGGGATCGGGCAGCTTAAGCGCGCCCACTTTCTGCAGTTGAAGAACCCCCTGGAACTCGAAGTCATGGGGCGTATCAAAAAGGCACTCGATCCCAAGGGAATTCTCAATCCCGGCAAGCTTTTGGCAGACGACTACGCGAAGTAATCGGCACAATTGCCAAAAGGCTGCGGCTTGACAAGAACGCCGCTCGATAAGTTTGATATCGAGCGGCTTTTTTTCAAAGTCAAATTAGAACCGGCAGGACATCAATTGATCGTTCTCGGCCCGAAGTCGATATCCGGATCGACTTCGTTTTCTTGGATCAAACCGAACAACTCAAAAACGGCAACGACTTCGCTGCGCGCTTTGACTTTGTCGGTATCCAACACTCTCATGGGCACATAGACGGGCAGTGCGAGATTGGCTTTAGTCGGTACAAAGTCGTTTAAAGCCAAAACAACTTTGGCAAAGCTCACGCCCGCAAGTTCCACCGCATCAAGTTTGATGCTCTTGACGGTCGTGACGGCTAAGTATTGCGCCGTACGATCGTCGATGCTCTCAATGTGCTTCATTTTGGGAGACGTTTGGCTTGTTAAGAGTGCCAACATCGGGTCGTAGCGCTTGACTTCGCCCAAACCGTAAAACGAAATGCGATTCAGGTCGCCCACGCTTAAGGTGGGGGCTTTTGTCATCCAGTAGGGCTCAAAGAAGTTGAGCGTATCGTTTCCGTCGACCGTTGCCGTCACCACGCCGTTGCAAAGCCCGATGTCGGTCACACCGCCGATGAGTTTGGCGTCGATCTCAAGTCCTTGGGCAAAGACGGGACTGACAGTTTCTCCCAGCCAGGTACCGTCTTCGGTCGGTAACTCAGCCATGACGCACTCGTTGCCGTTGTGACTGTCGTAGGTCAGAAGGCGTGCGTTACGCAGGCGGTCTACGGGTGTCTTTGCCGTGCTGATCTCGGGACCGTAAACAATTTTTGAGTTTTTGCTCAAAAAGTCGAATACCGAAGTCAGGCGAGAGTTGATCTGAGGATCGTTCTCGTTATCGTTTGCGGTGTAGTTGATCAGGCTCTGCACAAAGATCATGTGCAGGAAATCGGGGAAGCCTACCGGACGCACGCACTTTAAAAGCGGCGTCGATTCGTGGGGTTCGGGCACGCCCAAATACTTCCATGGATCAAAGGAGGCAAGTTTGTGCTTGACGCCCAAACGATCCAAAATTTTGGCGACTGCCTGCGGATCGTTGTTGTAAAGCGGGCATTGATGATAATCGGCAAGCCAACGCAAGAGTGCGGCACCGCACAGTGCCCATTTCTTTGGTCTATCCAAGTTGTTGGAGGCCGTCGTCAACAGAAACCAAGCAAAGTCTCGTACGTACATGGGAGAGCCGAATTGCGCTTCATTTAAGAACGCCTCGAAAATCTCTTCATCGGTGCTTTCAAAGAATCTCCCCTGCATCAGCACCAGACCGCTGAACCAGCAACGAGCCGGCAGGTAATTCTTTTCCAATTTGAGAATCAGGCCGATCGACTCTTCCATCGTCACATAGGGCATTGCACCTGACATATAAAGTGCTATCAAAGGTTTGACGGCCGGGTAATATTCGCATTCGAAAACGGCGCGCGCCAAATAACCGCGGTAGACAACAAGTTCGTTGGGCTCCATCTTGTCATAGGCGCGAGCGCCTCGATACTGTTTGCCGAGTTCTTCAAAGGCTATGCCGCTGTTTTGCGCCAAAGCCAAATAGCGTGTGAGCCTTTGACGAATGTCGTCGGGCGTCGGTAGCCATTGTGTCGAGGAAAAAGCCAAAAATTCCAAAGGTGTCTGGCAACTCATCTGACACAGACGCAGGAAGCGCTCGAGAATCTTGCCTTCGCAGTCCATGACGAAGTCTATGTCATATTTCTTCAGGTTGTCTCGGCGATCGAGCGCTTCTTCATAAAGGTGTGAGACAAGTTTTAAGGATTCGTAATGTCCGTAGGCGGCTGCCGTCATCAAGGCCTCGTAAAAGCCCTTGGAGTGACGGTTGTGAGCGGCGATTTCAGTCACGCGTCGTCCCAAGTGTATTGTGGCGGCTTCGGGGGCAATCACGTCGTTGGCAACGGCTTGATTGAAGTGTCGGCGCATGGCCAAGGGGGAAACGCCGGGGACTTCGGTCGTGACTTCCGGAATGTCGATGTCGTAGTATTTGAGGCCGTTAACGTCCGTCACCAAAAAGATGCCGTTTAATGTGACCGCTTTGCCTTTTTTGAGTTCAAGAGTATCGAAGTCGCTCGTTCTCAGTGCCACGGTAAGTTCGGGAAAAGCACGGCGTTTCGAGCGCGGTTTGGCGGTAAAGACAGTAAAGCTCACGTCTTCGATAAAGCTTTCTTCAAAAACTTCGGTGATCTTGCACGAGACATAGTATTCGGGAACCTTACCGGCCTTTTTGATGCGTACCAAGTCTTTCTTGCCGTCGTCGTCGGGGAGCTTGGCCGACATGGCCCAAAACGCCAAGTTGACGGCATAGTCGGTGTACGCATCGAGTTTGTCGCACTGGGCAAGCCAGGATGTGTTGAGAGCCTGGAAACTTAAGTCATACTTGGGACTGTGCAATGACAGCAAGGCCCAATCAAGCGTTTCGCCGACATTGCACTCGACGATTTGCGCCGTTAAAGGCTCGGTTTCGCACGAAACGAAGGGCAGGAAATTGATCGTACGATTGAGCATATTCGTCATGTCGACTTCGTGGGTAGAAACGACATCGACCGAAGCTTTTCTACGACGGTGCGAAGCCATGACGATGCCGGTGGCAAAAACCGACGGTGTGCCTATCTCGCGTTTTTCGACGGGCTGCTCTCTGTTTAGGAAAAAGGATGCCCAATCGAAATTGCTCATTTCGGTATCCAATGTCCATACCTGACGCGGATTGGCGTTGTCGTTGACCATACCGAGATCGGCAGGATAGGCACAGACACAGGAGGCATCGAGATTTTTTCTATCGAAGTTTTTGCCGAAAAACTGGGCTGTCGTCGGTAGTTTTGCATTCGAGAGCTTCGCGAGGCTTGCCAAACGAATATGTGCAACCGGCGCTTTTGAAATGTCGAATTTGCCGGATTGGCGTTGTGAGCAGGTCTGGGCAAATGCGTAGATGTTGCCGAAAAAGTATTTGATCAACTCCTCTTCTTTGATGAGACTCGGGTCGGTTGTCTTGAAGTTTTTGGGCAGTTTGCACTTGCTTTGAGACGGCAAACGTACGGCACCCTCGTGATGTTCAAACCAATAGTCCTCGAGGAACGCCTTGGTCATCGGCAGACGATCGAGCTCTTGACGAATTCGGATGCGAGCGCTCTTTTCGTAGGCGTCGCGATGAGAAAGCGGATCAAAGTATACGTCTGCCGAACTCATGGTGAGATGCACCGCCGCATCCATGAAAAGTTTAAAGTACGGGTCACGGCTATCGACTGTATCGAAAGCCAACGTCGATACCACTTGGGCAATGAGTGCCGGGTTTTCGGCTTGCTCCAGATTGATATAAAGCGCGTTGTGCGGTCGCAAAAACAGGCACGTGCGTTCCATCGGAATGATGCCTTTGCCGACACCGGCGCACAAAGCGCCCAGACCGTCAAAAGTGGTTATCAAAGCGATGAGATCATTGGCGAGAAGTTTTTCGGTGAGGTCTTTTCCGAGCGCGGCGTTCAAACGCTTCAAAACGACTTTTCGATTGTTCTCGTCGACGCTTTTAACAAGACCTCGGGCCGGAATGCTTTGCCATGCAACTGTCATGAAAGAGGTACCTACTGCTAACGATAAAAAAAAGAGGTCAAAGTCCTTGAAGAGATTTGACTTCGGCCAAAACATCGGCAATGTGACCGGGAACTTTGATGCCTCGCCAAGCCTTAACGATCGTGCCGGTAGGATCGATCAAAAAGGTCGAGCGTACGATGCCGCGACACGGCTTGCCGTACATGATCTTGGGCTTGATAACGTCAAAAGCCGTACAAAGGGCTTCGTCTTTGTCGCTCACAAGTTCTATCGTGAGCTCTTGGCGCGTGCAAAAGCCTTGATGAGTCTTGACGGTGTCGCGCGAAACACCGACGATGTCGCAATTGACCTTGGCAAAATCGTCTTTGGCAGCCGTGAAGTCGCGTGCTTCGACGGTACAGGCCGACGTATTGTCCTTGGGATAAAAATACAGTACCAAATAGTGACCGGCATGATCCGCAACTTTGAATTCGCCCAAAGTGGAAGTACCGACGACGGTGTCGACTTTATCGCCCACATCAAAAGCCATGATGGTTACCTCATAAAAAAAAGTGCATTGTAGGTATTTTGCACCATTGCTTCTGAGAAAAACCAGAATTGGACAAAGAAAAACGAGGAAAAAGAACTAGGTCGGCGCCAAACTTCGCCGAAACGTGGTGTAATAGTCATTTAGCGACATGTTTTGAGATCGTCTCGAGGCAAAGATCGCCGGATAAATTTTCGATAGCTTGGAGAAATAAAAAATGAATTCCGATTTTTCGCGCATCAAGCGACTGCCGCCGTACGTATTTAACATCACCGGCGAACTTAAGATGGCGGCGCGTCGTCGCGGCGAAGATATTATCGACTTGTCGATGGGCAATCCCGACGGTCCTACTCCCAAGCATATTGTCGACAAGATGATCGAAGTGGCAAGTCGAGACAATACCCACGGCTACTCGGCTTCACGTGGTATTCCTCGTCTGAGAAAGGCTATCAGCAATTGGTACAAGCGCAATTTCGACGTGGAAATCGACCCCGACAGCGAAGCCATTGTCACGATCGGTTCTAAGGAAGGCATTGCGCATTTGATGCTTGCCTGTACCGATCGCGGCGACACGGTGTTAGTCCCCAATCCGAGCTATCCGATTCATATTTATGGCGCCATCATTGCCGGCGCTGACATCCGCAGCGTCAAGATGATTCCGGGCGTGGACTTCTTGGAAGAGTTGGAGCGCGCTATCGTCGAAACGGTGCCCGCTCCCAAGATGATGATTTTGGGTTTTCCGTCCAACCCGACCGCTCAGTGCGTCGATTTGGACTTTTTGGCCAAAGTAGTCGAACTCGGCAAGCGCTATAACGTTTGGGTCGTGCACGATTTGGCCTATGCCGACATTTGCTTTGACGGCTATAAGGCACCTTCGATTATGCAGGTACCGGGGGCCAAGGACGTGGCCGTGGAATTTTTTACCATGTCCAAGTCGTACAACATGGCAGGTTGGCGTTTGGGCTACATGGTCGGCAACAAGGAATTGGTACATGCGCTGGCTCGCATCAAGAGTTATCACGACTACGGTACGTTCACGCCGTTGCAGGTGGCGGCTATCGAAGCCCTGGAGGGAGACCAGTCGTGTGTTGAAGAAGTACGTCAGAAGTACCAGAAGCGCCGCGATCTGATGGTCAAGGGCTTAAACGAACTCGGCTGGCCCGTGGAGTGCCCCAAGGCTTCCATGTACATTTGGGCCAAGATTCCGGAACCGTATCGTCATTTGGGCAGCATCGAATTCAGTAAGCGCTTGCTCGAAGACGCCAAGGTGGCCGTGAGCCCCGGTGTCGGTTTCGGACAGTATGGGGACGACCATGTGCGTATCGCTTTGATCGAAAACGAATTCCGTTCTCGTCAGGCTTTGCACGGCATCAAGCAGATGTTTAGAAAAGACGGCTTGATCAATCCGGACGAGCCGCGTCACTACAAACTGCCTAGCGAACAATAATTTTTTCTCAAACGAGCCGCGCCAACTTCGTTTCGTGCGGCTCGAACCGTCTATAAAACAATCACAGGGAGACGCCCAATGAAAGACGTCATCAAAATCGGTATCGCCGGACTCGGAACGGTCGGTGGCGGCACTTTTGATGTTTTAGCACGCAATTGCAACGAGTTGATGCGAAAGACCGGTTTGCCCATGTCGGTCAAAACCGTCCTTTGCCGTAACTTGGAGCGTGCTCGACAAAAGGTGGGTGACGACATTGTCGTCACTGCCGACTACAAGGATATTGTCAACGATCCGGATATCGACATCGTTGTCGAAGTGATGGGTGGCATTGAGCCTGCCAAGAGCATGATTATGGAAGCCATTGCCAACGGTAAGCATGTGGTCACAGCCAATAAGGCACTGCTGGCTTTGCACGGTAACGAAATTTTTGCCGCAGCCGATGCCAAGGGAGTGACCGTGATGTTTGAAGCTGCCGTTGCCGGCGGCATTCCCATCATCAAGAGCTTGCGCGAAGGGCTCTCGGCCAACCGTATCGAATGGGTGGTGGGCATCATCAACGGTACGAGTAACTTTATTTTGTCTTCGATGCGCGAAACGGGCGCAAGCTTTGCCGATGCTTTGGCCGAAGCGCAAAAATTGGGTTATGCCGAAGCCGATCCCACCTTTGACATCGAAGGGCAGGACGCCGCACACAAGATCACTATCTTGAGCGCCTTGGCTTTCGGCTCTCCCGTGAACTATAAGGCTGCCAGCGTGGAAGGCATTTCCAAGCTTTCTGCCGTCGATATCAAGTACGCCGAAAGCTTGGGATATCGCATTAAGCTTTTGGGTATCACCAAGCGCACGGACGAGGGGATTGAATTGCGTGTGCATCCCTCGTTGGTGCCGATGCGCCGCTTGATGGCCAGCGTCGAAGGCGTGATGAATGCCGTTGTGGTCAAGGGCGACGCCGTGGGTACCGTTTTGTTGCACGGGCGCGGCGCCGGTGCCGAACCCACCGCTTCTGCGGTTGTGGCCGATTTAGTGGATGTGGTGAAGTTGATTGCCAGCGGCAAGCGTCCGCATCCGATTTTGGGCGAAAAACTCAACGACGTGGTGTGGCTCGATATGGGCCGTACCGTGACCTCTTACTACTTGCGCATCGGTGTGGTGGATAAGCCCGGTGTTTTGGCCGACGTCACGCGCATATTTGCCGATAACGGTATTTCCGTTGAAACGATGCTGCAAAAAGAAGCCTCTTTGGAAGGGCGTACCGAACTCGTGATTCTGACGCACAGCACCCGCGAAGGAAATGTGCGTAAAGCCATCGAATCGATCGAAGCTCTTGAAAGCGTCAACGGCAAGGTCGTGATGCTTCGAAAAGAAGAATTGAACTGATAAGGAAAGAAAAAACATGATTCCCATGACCTACGTGTCTACGCGCGGCGAAGACGAAAACGCGGGCTATAGCGACATTGTTTTAAAGGGCTTGGCGGCCGACGGCGGTTTGTTCTTGCCGCGCCAATATCCCAAAGTGGAAAGCGCAGAGTTGGAAAGCTGGCGCAAGTTAAGTTACGCCGAATTGGCTTTCGAAGTGTTGCGCCGTTTTGCGACCGACATCGACGAAGGTGATTTGAAGAAATTGCTCGCAGGTGTCTATCGTGAAGACGTCTACAACAACGGCAGAGAAGGGGAAGATTTCTCGAAGATCACGCCGGTGCATGCGATCGATGGCGGCAACATTCATCTGCTGCAGCTTAGCAACGGCCCGACATTGGCCTTTAAAGACATGGCCATGCAGTATTTGGGTGCGCTCTTTGAATACCTGCTTGCTAAAAAGGGCGGTGAACTCAATATTCTGGGCGCTACGTCAGGCGATACGGGGTCTGCTGCCGAATACGCCATGCGTTCTCGCAAGGGCATTCGCGTTTTTATGCTCTCGCCCGAAGGCCGCATGAGTGCATTTCAGCGTGCGCAGATGTATTCGTTGGACGACGCCAACATCTTCAATATCGCCGTCAAGGGCGCTTTTGACGATGCCCAGGACGTTGTCAAGGCCTGCAGCCGCGATGCAGTCTTTAAAAACGAAAACCATATCGGTACGGTCAACTCGATTAACTGGGCGCGCATTTCCGCTCAGGTCGTGTACTACTTCAAGGGCTGGTTGGAAGTGACCGAAAAGCCGGGCGAAGTCATCGACGTGACGGTGCCTTCGGGCAACTTCGGCAACATCTTGGCCGGCTGGATTGCCAAGCAGATGGGCTTGCCCATCGGGCAATTGGTGGTTGCGACCAACGAAAACGACGTGTTGCACGAATTCTTTACGACGGGCACCTATCGCGTGCGCGACGGCCAACACACTTATGTGACGAGCTCGCCCTCGATGGATATTTCCAAGGCAAGCAACTTCGAGCGCTATGTCTACGACATCGTGGGCAAAAACGCCGGTCGCATCAACGAACTTTGGACCATGGTGGCGTTAAAGGGCGGCTTTACGCTCACCGAATCCGAATTCTTTGCCGTGCGCCAAAGCGGCTTTACATCGGCTAGAAGCACGCATGCCGACCGTTTGGCCACGATTGCCGAGCTTTATCGCAAAGATGGCTTCATGGTCGATCCGCATACCGCAGACGGCATCAAGGCCGCGCGTGAAAAGAAGCGCGAAGGTGTGAAGATGTTGGCATTGGAAACGGCACTGCCTGCCAAGTTTGCCGAAACTATGCACGCAGCCGTGGGTGTCGATCCGCAGGTGCCGGCTTCTTACGTCGGCATTGAAGACAAGCCTCAGAAGGTGGTCGTGATGGAAGCCGATGCCGATCGCATCAAGGCTTTCATCAAGGAAAATATCGGGTAAAATGCGCGTTCCCGATGCCGGTGTAGCTCAGTTGGTAGAGCAGCGCACTTGTAATGCGAAGGTCGGAAGTTCGAGTCCTCTCACCGGCACCAGATACGAGAACAAGAGCTCGTGGAAAATTTTTTCTTCGAGCTCTTGCAAATTTTCAAAACTCGTGTAAAATGCGCATTTCTCAGGACATCAGTCTTGAGAATAAAAACTTGGAGATGCCGGTGTAGCTCAGCTGGTAGAGCAGCGCATTCGTAATGCGAAGGTCGGATGTTCGAATCCTCTCACCGGCACCATTGACAAGTTTGCATAAACCTCGACAATCCCGAGATCGAAAAGTGGGATGTTGAGGTTTTTTGCTATTTGCGCCCGAACAAGGCGTTTTGGTTATTCTTTTCAAAAAAGATCGTGAGATTGTTGATTTTTCAAGGAAAAGTCGATAAAATCACGAGCTTTCGTATCCTTGCCACACCGATACGACGCTCGGGTGGCTTATTTCCGTAAGGAGGAATCAATGCGTCATTATGAATTGTGCGTCATCGTGCACCCGGATCAGTCCGAACAGGTTCCCTCGATGATCGAACGTTACAAGAACCTCGTCCTCGAACAGGGTGGTCAGATTCACCGTATCGAAGACTGGGGTCGTCGTCAGCTCGCTTATCCGATCCAGAAGCTCGTGAAGGCTCACTACGTGCTCCTCAACATCGAATGCACGGACGCCACGCTTGCTGAAATCGAAAACGGATTCCGTTTCAACGACGCCATTTTGCGTCACCTCGTCGTCAAGACCAAGAAGGCCGAAACCGCTCCTTCCGTCATGATGAAGATTGTTGAAAAGGAAGAAGCCAAGAAGGCCGCCGTTGAGGCTGCCGTCGAAGCCCAGCCCGAACAGGCTGAAGAAGCTCCGGCTCAGGCTTAATTCACAAATATTTTTGTAGGGTCGAGTTTTCGGGTGGAAACACCGGTCAATCATGTTCAAATCCGCGCAACATTGATCGAAAAGAAAGAGTTGCGCTATACGCCGGCAGGCATTGCGGTGTTTGAAGCAGTGTTTCATTACTGCGGCACGCAGTTTGAAGCAGGCGCCGAACGAAAGGTTGAATTCGATTTTCTGGCTTTGTCCTTTGCCGATGTAGCGATTCGATTGAACGCTCTGACTGCAGGACAACAAATCGAGATGAAAGGCTTTTTTGCCACACGCTCGTTGAGAAGCTCAAGACTGGCCGTACATATCACGGAATTCAAAGATTAGGAGTTGAAAAATGGCTTTTGGTGCAAAAGGTAAGGGCAAGCCCCGCCGTGCCAATCAACAGAATGCGCTCTTTAAGCGCAAGAAGTTCTGCCGTTTCACGGTTGAACACGTCGAACAGATCGACTACAAGGACATCGACACCCTTCGCGACTTCATTCAGGAAAACGGCAAGATCATGCCGGCTCGCCTGACCGGTACGAAGGCTCACTACCAGCGTCAGCTCGACACCGCGATCAAGCGCGCTCGCTTCCTCGCTTTGTTGCCTTACACTGACAATCAGGGGACCCGTTAATCATGCAAGTTATTCTTCTCGAAAAGATCAATCACCTCGGTGATTTGGGTGCCGTCGTTAAGGTTAAGGACGGCTATGCTCGTAACTTCCTGATTCCTCAGGGTCACGCCAAGCGTGCTACGAAGGCTGCCATCGCCGAATTCGAAGCTCGCCGCGCCGAACTCGAAAAGGCTCAGGCCGATCGTATCGCTGCTGCTCAGGAAGTCGCCGGTAAGCTCAATGGCCAGACCATTGAAATCACCAGCAAGGCCGGTGTGGACGGTCGTTTGTTCGGTTCTGTGACCAACGCCGACATCGCCGAAGCTGTTGACAAGCTCGGCTTCCAGATCAAGAAGAGCCAGGTTCGTACGCCGCTCGGCGCCATCAAGTCCGTGGGTGAATTCACCATCACCATCGGCTTGTTGACCGACATCACGGCCGACATCGTCGTGAAGGTTGTTGCCGAAGCCTAATAGGGCCTCAGGCTTTGCCTGATTGAGCCGGACAAAACACTTCTTCATCGAGGTGTTTTTCCGGCTTTTTTGCATTTGTCGTCTGGGAAAAATTTCGATACGTTTTCTGCAAATGACAGAGGGCGAAATCGGCTAATATTCCTCTCCCACCTATCGCGAAGAAATCACTTTTGAGTTTGCTATGACAGACGATATCGATATTGCGGGGCTTGCCCCCCTGGAGTCTCCCGATCCGGAAGTTGCGGCACTGCGCCGTCCACCTCAATCCATTGAAAGCGAGCAGAGCGTCTTGGGCGGCTTGATGCTTGATAACAATGCCTTTGATTTGGTGGCAGACGTCGTGTTGCCCGAAGACTTCTATCGGCGCGACCATCGCATCATCTATGAAAAGATTCAGGAGATGTGTTCTGCCGGGCGCCCTGCCGATATCGTGACGGTCTACGGCGAACTCGAAGCCGAAGGCAAGGCTCAGGAAGTGGGCGGCATTCCCTACCTCAATAGTTTGGTCAACGCCACGCCTGCTGCCGCCAACATTCGTCGCTATGCCGAAATCGTGCGCGATCGCTCGATTTTGCGTCAGTTGATTTCCGCCGGCGAAGGTATTGCCACGTCTGCTTTGTCGCCCGAAGGCGCCGACGTGCCGCAACTGTTGGATGCGGCGCAAGCAGCTGTTTTTGCCATCGACGAGCGCTCCAACAAGGGTAAGAGCGGCTTTCAGCCCTTAAACCTTTTGGCGGCCGATGTCACGCGCGAACTGCAGCAGTTGCAGGAAATGCAAAGTTCCGACGACGTCACCGGGTTACCCACGAGTTTTACGATTCTCGACAGAATGACCGCGGGTCTTCAAAAAGGCGATTTGATCATTATTGCCGGCCGTCCCTCTATGGGTAAAACGTCTTTTGCCATGAATATGGCAGAACACGCCGGGCTTTCGCTAAAAATGCCCGTGGCTGTCTTTTCTATGGAAATGAGCTCGGTGCAGTTGGCTAAGCGTCTGATCAGCTCCGTCGGGCGTATCGATGCACAAAAAATGCGTCGCGGCCGTTTGGAAGATCATGAATGGGCACGCTTTACGCAAACGGTCGACATGATGAGCAAGGCTCCGTTTTATATCGACGATACCCCGGGATTGACTGTCAACGAACTGCGCTCGCGCGCACGCCGTTTGGTACGTAAAACCGGTCCTTTGGCCTTGATCGTGGTCGACTACTTGCAGTTGATGTCGGGCTCAGGCTCCAAGACTTCAAGCGAAAACCGCAGCTCGGAACTTTCCGAAATTTCTCGTGGGCTGAAGAGTTTGGCCAAAGAACTCGAAGTGCCCGTGATTGCGCTCTCGCAGTTGAACCGCTCGGTGGACGCACGACCGAGTAAGCGCCCCATGATGAGCGATTTGCGCGAATCCGGCGCTATCGAACAGGATGCCGATATCATCATGTTTATTTACCGCGATTGGGTTTACAACAAAGAAACGGGCGATCCTAACGTGGCCGAAATCATTATCGGCAAGCAACGTAACGGTCCGACCGGCACGATCAACATGCGCTTTGACGGTCAGTTTACGCGCTTTGACAATCTGGCCGAAGACGTCGATGTACCGCCGGGGCTTGGCGAATAACCCAAAACAACAGGAATAACGACAATGCTTGAAACCTTGAGCAGCATCCCTTGGTTGGATATCGGTCTGTGGACCGTGGCCGTGTGTCTGATCGCCGTGGGGGTGGCCGGCACCGTCATTCCGGCGTTGCCCGGTATTCCCATGATCTTTGTGGGGGCTTGGATCATTGCCTTTATAGACGATTACCAAGAAATCACTTGGATCACTTTGGTGATTCTGGGCATTTTGACCGTGGTCGGCTTTGCCGTGGATTGGGTGGCGCAGACGATGGGCGCACAAAAGGCTGGCGCCTCCAAGTACGGCCTTGCCGGTAGCCTTGTGGGCACCATCCTCGGACTTTTTATGGGGATCTTCGGGATTCTCTTTATGCCCTTGATCGGCGCCTTTGTGGGCGAATATATTGCTAAAAAAGATCTTCGCATCGCCACCAACGTCGGCTGGGCGACCTGGGTCGGGATGCTGGCGGGAACGGCGATTAAACTGGCCTTGTCCTTTACCATGATCGGCATCATGATCTTTGCCTACATGGTTTGAGAAACAAGAGCAAGAAACAAAACGGGCGAAGCGTCTTTGAGGTGCTTCGCCCGTAAAAATTCGTTTGAATTTTTTAATTACAGCACTTCGTTTGCGTAATCGGCCAATCGACTGCGTTCGCCGCGCTGCAAGGTAATGTGACCGGCATGCTCCCACCCGCGGAAGCGCTCGACCACATACGTTAAGCCCGAGGAGCCTTCCGTCAAGTAGGGCGTATCGATCTGAGCGATGTTGCCCATACACACAATCTTGGTGCCGGGACCGGCGCGGCTAATTAAGGTCTTCATCTGCTTGGGCGAAAGGTTCTGCGCCTCGTCAATGATAACGAACTTGTTTAAGAACGTGCGCCCGCGCATAAAGCTCATGGACTTGATGCGAATGCGGCTGCGAATCAAGTCGGCGGCAGCGCTTCGCCCCCAGTCGCCCGTAGAGCGATCGGACTTGTTAAGCACTTCGAGATTGTCTTCCAATGCGCCCATCCAAGGCGTCATTTTTTCTTCTTCGGTGCCGGGCAAAAAGCCGATTTCTTCACCGACGCTCACTGTGGCTCGCGTAAAGATGATTTCGGAAAAGCGACGTTCGTCCAAGGTCTGCGTCAAGGCAGCAGCCAACGTGATCAAGGTTTTGCCGGTGCCGGCTTGGCCTAAAAGGGTCACAAAGTCGATTTCCGGATCCATCAAGAGGTTTAGAGCCATAGACTGCTCGAGGTTGCGTGCGCAAATGCCCCAAACACCGTTACGCGGCTGCACGTAATCTTTAATGGTGGCAAGCGTCGCCGTGCCGTTTTCAACCGATTTCACCTGCGCGGCAAAGCCGCCGTCGGCGGTGGCCACGAATTCGTTGCGGGTAAGTTTCTGAGCCAAGGGACCGGTGAAGCTGTACCAAGTGCGTCCGTCGACAATCCAACTTTTTAAGTTTTCGACATCCTTTTCCCAGAAGACGTTATCGACAACGGTGCGGCCGGCATACAAAAGGTCGGTATCGTCGATCGTCTTGTCGTTAAAGTAGTCTTCGGCATCCAGCCCCAAGGCTGTGGCCTTGATGCGCATGTTGATGTCTTTACTGACCAGCACTACGCTCTTATCGGGATGCAACGGCACCAAGGCTTTGACAACCGCAATGATGATGTTGTCGGCCTTGTTCTTTGGGAGACTTTCCGGCAACTCTCCCGAAAGCGCCTTGGTTTCGAAAAAGAGCTTGCCGTGGGCTTCGATATTGCCCAGGGCGTTTAAGTTCACGCCCTTTTCAATGGAGTCGGTACCAGCTTCGACCAGCTGATCGATGGTGCGCGTGACTTGGCGCGCATTGCGAGAGATGTCGCTTGTGCCCGTTTTGTGATTGTCCAACTCTTCCAAAGTCATCATGGGCAAAAACACATCGTGCTCTTGGAATCGGAACAAGCACGTCGGGTCGTGCAACAGCACGTTGGTATCGAGCACGAACAAACGAGGCTTTAATGCGGCGGCAGTTCCTCTGGGGCTGCGCAGGCGGCTTGCACCCAAGTTGGCGGCAAGGATTTCGGAAACTTCGGCAAGGCCTTCTTTGTTGCTCGGGATTTCAACGGGCTTCGTTTCTTTGACTTCGGGCGCCGTCGCTTTCGACTTGGTTTTGGCTTTGGCTGGAACGGTCTTTTGTGCAGAAGTGGCCTTGGTTGCCGAGCCGGCCGGCGCTTCGGTCACGACATCGGCCGGAATGTCGATCACTCGATCGGTCGGTTCAAGAATGTTGACGGGGGGCTTTTTGGCGGTTTGGGTTTTCTTGAGACCGAATTCGGTCTTTTTGACGCGATCGCCGAGTTTTTTGGGTGCACTGGGCAGTGGCATATGAATTCTTTGTTCCTAAAGGTTAAGACGGTCGCACGAGCGACGAGTCTTTTTTGACGGCCGTACGGATGCCGTCATAAATGGCTTTGGCAAATTTGGCCTGATGATTCGAGTTGCGCAAACGCTGCTCTTCTTTGGGATTGCTGATGAAAGCGGTTTCGATCAAAATCGACGGAATGCCTTGGGCTTTCAAAACGGCAAAGTCTGCGTATTCGACCGAGGACTTGTGCAACGGTCCCAATTTGGACAACTCTTTCAAAATAAAGTCGCCCAACTGAATGCCGTAACGAAGTTTCACGTCGGCCAGTAAGTCGACCAATGTGCTTTGCGCTGTTTTGGGGACGTCTTTGACGGTAATGCCGCCGATTTCGTCGGCGCGGTTCTGACTCTGGGCAAGCCAGCGGGCTTGCAAAGAAGAGGCTTGACCGGTACTCAAAGTAAAGACGGACGAGCCTTGAGCATCGGCACTGATCCACGCATCGGCGTGAATACTCACGAAGATGTGGGCGTGCTCTTTGACGGCCACGGCCGCACGTTTGCTTAACGGCAAAAATACATCGCGATTGCGCGTCAAGATGGCGCGCATTCCCTTGGTGCGATTGATCTGATCGGCCAACTTTTTGGAGATGGCCAAGACCACGTTTTTCTCGTAGGTCTTTTTGCGCCCCACCGCACCGGGATCTTCGCCGCCGTGACCGGGATCGATCACCACAATCAGGGTTTCGGTTTTACCCGAAGACTTTTTGGGTTTGGGCTTGGGTTCGGCCTTGGCTTGCGTTTCTTTAACGGTGTTGGGCTTTTCGGGCTTTTTGGTAGCTTGAAGCTCTTTGCCGGATTCGTCGATCACTCGTTTCATGACGTCGGCATTGGTGGGCGTTAACGTCAAGATGATGCGGTGTTGATAGTTGGCAACAGGTTTGGCGTAGTGAACTTCGGCGTTCACGTCATTTTTTAAGTCAAAAACAAAACGTAAGGTATCGTCTTTAAATTGTCCGGGACGAATGGAAGACACGAACGCGTCGTTTAATTGCAAACTCTTGATGCCGCGCTCAAGTCCCACAGTCAAGCGCTGGTTTTTAATGTCGACCACCAAACGATATGGCTTGGTGTTGCGCAACAAAAAGTGATTGAAGTCGAGTTTTTTCGGGGACTCGATCGAAATACGCGTGTTGTCGTCGTCGGACCACAGACGCAATTTGAGTTCGTCGGCTGCCAGTGCCGACAACGGAGAAAGTGTTGCGGCGGCACCGCCTGCGCCGAGCAATAAATCGCGGCGAGTCAGATCAAGCTTGGACATCGATAACCTCAACATCAAGAGCATCGGCAACAGCTTGCCCGATTTCGGTTTGTGCCGACAATACGGCGCGGCGCGACGTCCCCTGAACAGTCAAGGTCAGTTCGATGTCGGCGGCAGGTAAAAAAACGCCGGCTTTTTCACTCCATTCGCACACGGTGATGCAGCCGGCGCCGAACATGTCGCGAAAACCGGCTTCTTCGAACTCCATCGGGTCTTCGAAGCGATAAAAGTCGAAGTGATAAAAGTGCACGTTTTCCAAAACGTCATACTCTTCCACGAGCTCGAACGTGGGACTGCGCACGCGCCCGGTCACGCCCAAGGCGCGCAACAACGCACGGGTCAAGGTGGTCTTGCCCGCGCCCAAGTCGCCCGTCAGGCGCAGGTTGAATCCAATGCGGGCAACGTCGTCGGCCTTGTCTTGGAGCGCACGGGCAATTTGCATAGCAAAAGCTTGCGTTTGTGCCTCATCAGCAAACACAAACGTTGTGGTCAGAGTTATCGGTTTCATAACCTTAAATTTTACAATCCTGACCGTAATTTTCGTGCCTTGCAAAAGAAAATTTACACGGACTTTGCCCGAATATCCGACCGGCTACTTGAAGCTCTCGGCAACGTCGGCCTTTTGAAGTGCTTCGGGGCGCAAACGCATGGATATGATCCAGAAAAAGAAGACCATCAAGGAGCAAAAAGCCGTCACTAAAGCGTACTTCCAGGCCGAGCCCATCACCAAGGGCACCCAAAGGGCGGCGCAAACCGAAAAGCTTGCCGTCACAAAGCACTGCTGAATGGATGCGGCAAGCCCCCTGTTTTTGGGGAAGTAGTCCAAGTTCATGGCCATCATGACGGGGCGCAATAACGAACAAACGAACCAGAAAAAGCAGGGGCACAGCAACGCCCACGGGTAGTGCGATTCGACAAAGTATTCGCTTAACGCCATGAAGCCGCAAACGACAAAAGCACCGAAACTTAAACTGTAGACCATGGGACGCGCGCCCAAACGCTTGAGAACGTAGGCCGAGCCCCAGGAGCCCAAAAGCGTAAAGATCACGGTCGGAATCGTGTACCAGGCAAATTCGTCGACATCGAGCCGCATGATCGTAATGACGAAGTCCGCGGCACCTGCCGTATAGAGAATGCCGCCCATAAAGCAAAAGCCGTGACTGACGACACCTGCCATAAACGCTTTGTGGGTAAAGCCCAGCTTGTAGCCCGCCAAAATTTGAGAAAACCGCAACGAGCCCTTATTGGCGGGATCCAATGTTTCGGCAACGCCAAACAGTACGAAAAGCGCAATGGCGGCCGAATAACATGCCAAAAAGATAAAGACCGTGTGCCAACTCGAAGCGGCAATGATCCAACCGCCGATGACCGGTGCGATGGCAGGCGAAATTGCAAAAAACATCGCAATCATGCCGTTCATGCGCGCGGCATGCGCTCCGCTCCAGCGGTCGCGCACAATGGCTTGCGTCACGACTTGCCCGACGGCGGCACCCGCACCTTGTACGATGCGCCACAGGCACAAAGTGAAAAGATGCGTAGAGAGCATGGCGCCGATGCTGGCCACCGTGAAAATCAGCATGCCGCCCACGAGCGTCTTTTTACGCCCGAGCGTATCGGAAAAGGTGCCCGCAAAGATCGAGCACAGGGCAAAGGCAACGAGATACACCGTCAAAGACTGTTCGATACCGATAAAGTCGGTGGCGAGGTCTTCGGCCATGCGATGAAAGCCCGGTACGTAGGTGTTGGCCGACAACGGCCCCAAACTTGAGGTAAAACCCAAGGCGGCGGCTTCGATGACGGTCGGCGTGCGATTTTTGGTGAGCGGGTCAAATAGCATGAGAGTCGGGTGAGGGGCAATTGCGGCTTTTGCCGATGGGAAAAGCTTACCATTCCGATGACGGAATGTGCCTCGGCAATAGTGGCTAGAGACGCGCTTGGAAAACGCGACTACAATTTCTATCTTAACAATTCCATTCGGTCAAACTTATGCAACGACTGACGATTTCAGTAGACGACGATATTGCCCAAGCGTTCGATGCCTTAATCGAAGAGCGACGTTACAAGAATCGCTCCGAGGCGTTTCGCGACCTGTTGCGTCGCGAGCTCGCGCAAAATGCTTTTGAAAAACAAAACGGAGAGTGCGTGGCTGTCGTGAGCTATACGTTCGATCACCACGCCAGAAACCTTTCGTCCAAAATGGTGGAGCAGCAGCACGATCATCACTCGATGGTGATCAGCTCCATGCATGTGCACGTTTCGCGCCACAAGTGCGTGGAAACGGTGGTGATGCGCGGGCCTTACGATAAGGTGCATCGCATGGCTCAAGACACCATCGCCGAAACCGGAATCGAAGAAGGGGCCGTCAATTACATCGCCGTGCGCGAAGATGACGACGATCATCACGCACACGAGCACGAACATCGTCACGATTACGCGCACCCGCACGAACATTAAAACACCGCCGATTTGAGTAGAGAGAAAGTTAAAAATCAATCGACACATTGCGTGCAAAGGGAGGCACGCAAAAGATGGAAATTACACTGGCAAAAATCGCGGCGTTTATCTGTTTTATCGCTTTGGGCGCCGTCTTGCGCCGCTGCGGCATTCTCAAAGGCGAAGCCTTTCATGCCATCAGCGGGCTCGTGTTGTATGTGACGCTGCCTTGCATCATCATCACGAATTTAAACGGCGTCAAAATCGAGGGCACCATGCTCTTGATTGCGGGCTTGGGGCTGGCAACGAACTTGTTGTTTTTGCTCTATGCCTTTGTGCTCACCAGTCGAGAAAAGGACGAAACGTACAAGGACTTTTCGCTATTAAATTTCGGCGGCTTTTCGATCGGCCCCATGGCCGTGCCCTTTATGCAGGCTTTTTACCCCACAACGGGTCTTTTGACGGCTTGCATGTTCGATGTGGGCAATGTCGTGATGAGTGCGGGCGGCACCTATGCCATCGTCGTGGGGCGCAGGCAAAAGGGCGGTTTATGGGCGTTTTTCAAAACGATCGGCGGTAAACTCGTGCGCTCGGGCCCGTTGGTCGCATTTGCCATTGTGGTGGGGATGAGCTCGGTGGGATTGAAGTTTCCCGATGCGGTGACAACCGTGACGCAAGTCGGGGCGTCTGCCAACACGTTTTTGTGCATGATCATGATCGGGGAGTCCATCGACTTTTCGATGAGCGCCAAGAAATATTGGGCGATTGTCAAATTGCTTTTGAACCGTTGGGTCGTGTGCATTGTTTTTGCCTTGGCTGCCTACTGGTTGCTGCCCTTTGAAGGCGAAGTTCGAACCGCTTTGATGCTTGTTTGCTTCTCGCCCATTCCGGCCATGAGTCTGATCTACACGGCCTATATCAAGGGCGATATTGCCATGGCGGCGGGCTTAAGTTCGCTTAGCGTCGTCTTTTCTCTGATTGCCATGAGTTGCGTCGTGTTGTTCTTGCAAATGTAGTCAGGCAAGAATGCCGACGGCGTCAACCGATCGAAAAAAGCCCGAAGTGTAAGACGGACACTTCGGGCTTAAAACAAAGAAGAGAAAGAAAAAATCTTACTTCTTGG
>ERZ1035006.764-NODE-764-length-24326-cov-6.334185_pt1 | contig 24326 bp, 25 predicted proteins | sample MGYA00520694_ERZ1035006 | MGnify/ENA primary metagenome ERZ1035006 (study PRJEB33766, sample SAMN09781746) | gut metagenome | biome: gut microbiome | host: Homo sapiens | place: Madagascar | study: EMG produced TPA metagenomics assembly of the PRJNA485056 data set... | reverse complement strand
AAATTGTTAAAATTTTAGCAACTATTAAGTAACCAATTTCTGTATCACAAACCTGAGATAAAACATCATGTCCTTTGCCCGGATCTCGTCTGCTGCATAGACGCCTGCACGATAGACCAGCTCCCTTGTTCCATCGCATCTTTCAAGATAATAACACACTTCCCCTGCATTTTCACCCTTTAATATCGGTGCAGCCGATAAATCTTTTATTCTTTCTTCAAATGTGAGCATCTCATCACTCCGGAGCAGCATGGTAATCGGCTCGTGCGGCTCCTCCTTCAGACATACGAGAGGTGTCTCATACGGGTTGCCGTCTCCGGATGCCCCGTTATCCACCGGCCTGCTCCAGACTCCGTTCTCACGGTTGAGTGTACGATATTCATAATTATCGATTCCATAAGCGAACAACTTCTGGCAATCCTTCCATTTATAAGTCTTGTTATTGGGCCAGCCGCATCCAAGCAGGGTCACTACAAATGTCCGTCCATCCCGTTCAAGCGCCCCGACATAGCAATATCCGGCATCTGCGGTAAATCCGGTTTTTCCGGAGATTGCACCATCCATCATATGTAAAAATGCATTGTGATTGTAGCAGGCATATTGCCGTTTACCGGATACATCCGTGAATTTGTAGTCCTGTGTACGTGTAATATTCAAAAATTCACCCCTCATCGGCGAGCGCAGAATGCAATATGACATGATCTTTGCCAGATCGATCGCTGATGTGCCATGAAAGTCTGTTTCGTCTGACTCATCCAATCCGTTTGGTGTAATAAAATGTGTCTGTCCACAGCCTAGTTCCTGTGCTTTCTCATTCATAAGTGCAGCGAATCCTTCCACACTGCCCCCCACATGCTCTGCGATCGCCACTGCAGAATCATTGTGTGATTCGAGCATCAGTGAATAACACAGATCCCCGAGCCGGTACTGCTCACCGGTATGCATCCCCAGTTTGACCTCCGGCTGCCTGGCAGCGCGTTCAGACACCGTAACCACATCATCCGGATTTCCACGCTCTAACGTCAGGATCAGTGTCAATATCTTGGTCGTACTCGCATTTGCCCGGTGTTCTGATCCATTTTTTTCATACAGTACACGTCCACTCTCAGCATCCATGAGACACGCCGCCAGGGCGTACAGATTCTGCGGTTCTTCCACTGCCTTCCCATGTTCTTCCGCCCGTGCAGTCACACATCCGCCATAGATGCTGCATCCATATAGAAACAACATCATTCCCATGAAACATGCTGCCATGTTCCTGCAACTATTATACTTTTTTCTCTCTTTCATCAATTCACCCGGATTTTACCTCATACTTTGTAACATCCTATACAAAAACCTGTCATTTCATACAAATATTTCATTGTGTCCATGCAAAAAAGTGTTATAATGTTAAGTAATAATTGAATTACGAAACGAAAGGCGGAGTTTTTATGAAATTACTGGAAGATAAGATTCTTAGCGAAGGAATTGCTGTCAACGAAAATATATTGAAAGTAGACAGTTTTATCAATCATCAGGTTGACCCCGGACTCATGATGGAGATCGGCAAGGCACTTGCCGAACATTTTGAAGGAAAAGGTGTCACAAAAGTAGCTACCATCGAAAGTTCAGGTATCGCGCCTGCACTCACCTGCGCCATGACACTCGGTGTTCCGATGGTCATCTTAAAAAAGCAGCCTTCCAAGACACTAAACAGCGATTTATATCAGACAATCGTCACTTCGTATACAAAAGGCACCAGCTATGAACTCACCATGTCCAGCAAATATGTAAACGAGAATGATCATGTACTGATTGTCGATGATTTTCTGGCAAACGGAGAAGCTGCAACCGGTGCTCTGCGTCTCATCCGCAAGGCTCACGCTACCATCGCCGGTATCGGCATTGTCATTGAGAAATCTTTCCAGCCCGGACATGAGAAACTGGCAGCGCAAGGTATCGACGTATACTCCCTCGCCCGGATCAAAAAGATGGATAAAGACTATATAGAATTTATGGAGGATTAAAGAAAAAGCTTGTGACCGCACACACGGCCACAAGCTTTTTCTTTATCATCCTTTTATGGCATATAAATATAGTTCACACGCTGAATACTGCTCTCATTGCCATACGCATCGACTACTATCACCGATAACACATTATTACCCTCCGGCATAGAAATACCACCGCTGTATCTGGCAGATGCAGTCGTCGGGTTCTGCCCATCCCATGTATAATAAGCAGTACATCCTGCCGGTACGCTGATATGAATTGTCTGCGGTGTCAGATACTCTCCGCTATCAGGTGTCACCTGCGGCATTCCGAGCTGATAATGTTCTTCCACTTTTAGTTCGCAGGTCACAACCGGACTATAGTAGCCGTCCTCATTGCATGCGGCAGCCGCAATCACATATTCCCCCGCCTGCAGCTTCAACGGTGCATAATACAAGATACCATTCGTGACCGGCGAAGTCCCATCGAGTGTATAATAAATATTGAGCCCCTCCTGTGCCTGAATTGTGAGCGCATCTCCTTCCCATACCGGCTCCGACGGTATCTCAATCACCGGTGCCGCCACAAGATAATCCTCAAATAATCCTGCCAGTGCAGTATCTGCATAAGCGTCATAGAAGTCATGCAACGCTTCAAAATTATTTTCTGCCACATAGATGCGTATCAATTCCCTGCAGGCATATACATTTTTCTCATCTGTGGCGAGTACCTCCTGTAAGGTACGGATCTGCTGCTGTTCATCTGCCTGCTGTCCGTACAGCCACGCCTGCCAGAATGCACCAGACATCGGATCTGTCTGAAAGAGCCGGCTTTTTTTCAGGCAGTCAGCCGCCTGTTCGTCCTCACCGTCTGCCAGGGCAATGATCATCGCATCATAAGCCGGATCTGCACTATCTTGTGCAGCCTGCGTCCCCCGCACACACAGCAGCATAGCAATCGCTGCAAGACCACAGGTACCTATAGCCACTGTCAGCCAGCCTTTGACCAGCTTCCGGTGAATTTGCTTTTCCCCTGCCTTTGGATGCGCAGCAGATGGATGGTTCGGTTCAGATGCCGCAGCGCGCATTTCACGCTTTTGAAAATCGAGAAAAAATTCTTCCTCCATGACATTGTCTGCAGATACAATCTGTACTTCTGCACCACAATTAGAACAGTACAGATTTCCTTTTCGAATTTCCGCTCCACATCTTGTACACTTCATGCCGCAACCTCTTTTTATGATCTAGTCATTGCTTCTACGCAGTTATTCATCAGCATTGCAATCGTCATCGGTCCAACACCACCGGGGACCGGTGTGATCGCACCTGCGATTGGCTCTACCTGGGTAAAATCAACATCGCCACACAGTTTGCCATCCTCCTGTCTGTGTATGCCTACATCGATCACCACCGCACCCTCTTTTACATATTCTGCAGTAATCATCTTCGGACGTCCAATTGCAACAATTAAAATATCTGCCTGTCTGCATATTTCCGGCAGATTTTTGGTCTTAGAATGGCAGACCGTTACCGTTGCATTCTCGCGCAGCATCAGAAGCGCCATCGGCTTTCCGACAATGTTGCTTCTACCGATGATCACACAATTTTTACCGGCGGTCTCCACACCCGAACGCTTGAGCAGCTGAATGATTCCGGCCGGTGTACACGATATAAATCCCTGCTGTCCGATCACCAGTGCCCCTACATTCTGTGCATGGAAACCATCTACATCCTTTGCAGGGTCGATCGCACGGATAATCTTATCTTCGTCCATATGCGCCGGAACCGGAAGCTGGCATAGAATACCATTGATTTTCGGGTCACGGTTTAATCTATCTATTAATGCAAGCAGTTCATCCTCGCTTGTCTGCTCCGGCAGTTCATAACTCTCAGAACGAATACCAATGTATTCGCAGGCACGCTTTTTATTCCGCACATACACGGAAGATGCCGGATCACTTCCCACCTGGATCACCGCCAGTGCCCCCTCCTTTCCCTGTGCTTTCAATTCTGATACGGTCTGTCTCAATTCGTCTTTGATCTCCTGAGAGATCTTTTTTCCATCAATTAACTGTGCCATTTTCTCTCCTGCCTCCTATCACATTAAAAAGAACCATCCTCCAGCATCGCATCAAATGTCTCCGGATTCATCAGAATCTGTCTCGGCTTGGTACCTTCTTCCGGCCCTACCACGCCAGCTTCCTCTAACTGATCCATAATACGCGCCGCACGGTTAAATCCAACCTTAAAATAACGCTGTAACATGCCGATCGATGCTTTATCCTTATCCATCAGCAGCTTTGCTGCATCTACAAAATAGACATCCCTGCCACCGGCATCTGCCCCCGGTGCCGCCGCAGACGAAGCTCCGGTACTGCCTGTACTTTCTGAAATCTTACTCATCCGTTCCTCTATCGCCGGGTCGTAGGAGGCATGTCCGTAACTGTCTTTGATAAAATCTACGACAGCCGATACTTCCTGGTCAGAAACAAAAGCCCCCTGTACACGCAACGGTTTGTTCAGTCCCTGCGGATAATACAGGCAGTCGCCCTTTCCAAGCAGTTTCTCTGCACCGACCATATCGAGAATCGTGCGCGAATCCACACCGGATGTCACCGAAAAAGCAATACGGCTCGGCATATTTGCCTTGATCAGGCCGGTAATGACATTCACGGACGGGCGCTGCGTCGCAATGATCAGATGAATGCCACAGGCACGTGCCAGCTGCGCCAGACGGCAGATCGCATCTTCTACATCTCCTGGAGCGACCATCATCAGATCTGCCAGCTCGTCCACGATGATGACAATCTGCGGCAGCTTTTTAGGCTTGTCCGGATCATCAATATCAGCGATACTCTCTACCTTGGCATTATATCCTTTCAGGTCACGCACGCCGTATGCAGCGAATTTCTGGTATCGGTCGGTCATCTCTGCCACTGCCCAGTTGAGTGCTCCGGCAGCTTTTTTGGGATCTGTCACAACCGGGATAAACAAATGCGGGATTCCGTTATAGACAGACAGCTCCACTACCTTCGGATCAATCAGTATCAGCTTTACATCTTCCGGATCTGCACGGTAAAGCAGTGACATGATGATTGTATTAATACATACTGACTTTCCGGAACCGGTCGCACCGGCAATCAATAAATGCGGCATTTTCGCAATATCTGCCATGATGACCTGTCCACCGATATCCCGGCCTGCCGCAAATGCAATATTTGATGGATGCTCCTGAAACTCTTTGGATTCCACCAAATCACGGAACATCACAGGCGAAGTCTCCTTGTTCGGTACTTCGATACCGATCGCAGCCTTTCCGGGGATCGGTGCCTCCATACGAATATCCGCTGCAGCCAGATTCAATTTAATATCATCTGTCAGGTTTACAATCTTGCTGACCTTCACACCCATCTCAGGCTGAATCTCATAACGTGTCACGGTAGGTCCGCAGCTTACATTCAAAATCGTAACATTTACGCCAAAATTCTTCAGTGTCTGCTGCAGCTTCAACGCAGTCTGCTGCAGATGCTGCTTGCTATCACCCTGATGACGCGGGTCGCCCTTTTTCAGCAGATCTACCGGCGGAAATATATAACTGTGATGCTCCTCTGCCTCTTTCTCCTCAATCTCCTGCGCGATATCTGCGACATCCGCTTCGGCTGTCTGTGCATCCTGCTTTGGATTGCGGATCGGCTTGGTAACCTGTGCCGGTTCTGATGCCAGTTCTGATACTGGTTCTACTACTGATTCTACTACCGGTTCAGGCTCCGCCGGAACAAGTTCCGCCGGAGCCTGTGCAGCCGCAGTTGTCGGCTGTATCTCCGGCAAAACAACCTCCGGTGCCGGCGATGGTATCGTCTCCTTCAACACAGTAGAACTATCTTCCGGCTCAATGCGGGCAAACAATTCCTGTAATTCAGGTGAAAATGCAGGCATTGTATCCGTTTCCGGTTCTTCCTGTACCGTTGTCGATGCAGGTTCCACCGGCTGCAGGCTCACCTGATGCTGTCCGACAACAGAAGGCTCATCCCCTGACAGGTCCGGATTTACCTGATCTTTTGGATTCACCGGCTCCTTCCCATTCACCGGCGCAGCAGAATCCACCGGAAGCCCGGCTTTTTTCCGCTTTTCGCTGAGGGAAGCAAACGTATCCGGCGTGATCTCCGTCAGAGCCTCTGAACCGTGATATGTATGGTCATCCGCTGTCAATAGTGTATCCTGTGACACTCCCGATACCTTCCGCTCCATCCGGCGCAGCTGACGTTCTTCCCTGTGCTGCTCCTGTATGATCCGCAGACGTTCATTTCCTTCTTTTGCAGACTCATACATGCGGTGTCCACCGTTTCTGACGTGTTTCCAGGCAGAACGTTCAGTCACTATCACCATTGTTATAATGAGCACAATAAAATCGATCACATATGCACTGACCCTGCCAAAATTCGGGCAGATCAGCCATGCCAGCAAACCGCCGAAGAATCCGCCGCCATTGCGCTGCTCACTTCCATAGATATAAGCTGCCGCCGGCGAATAATCATCCACACTGCCGGCTACCAGTTCCAGAAACAGGCATAAAAAGCACACAAATAAGATCGCTGCAACCACCTTGATCATAGCGATCCGATTCGTCCGGTTTGACAATATAAATACAGTCCCTACAAATAACAAAATCGGGAAAACATAGGCCAGCAGCCCGAACAGGCCAAATAATACACCACTGAGCATGCCTCCGATCTTGCCTCCGATACCAAAATTACTCACAAACATTACGATAGATACTGCTAACATCACCCACAGAATCACTTCCTGATAGACACTCTCCTGTATCGGTTCTGCCGCAGCTTTTTTTCTGTTCTGTGCGGAACCTCCACGTTTTGCGCTCTGTCCGCTTTTCTTTTTTGTCTGTCCAGACATCTTCATTCATCCTCCACTATCCCGGACAAGCAGGTGTTATAACTGATAGAAGTACACTCCCACCGATATTGCTCCTACGATCAGGCAATACACCGCAAATCCGGTAAATTTCTTTTGCCGCACCACATAGAGCATCGTCTTGATACAGATATATCCCACGACTGCAGCCACGACCATGCCAACCAGATAATACATGATCTCTGTGCTCGTAAATGACACGGCTGCCAGATCGGATAATTCAAACACCAGCGAGCCAAGCACCGCCGGTATTGACATGATAAACGAATACTTGACTGCAAATTTGCGGTTAAATCCACTCAGCAGACATGCAGTGATGGTCGTTCCTGAGCGCGACAGACCGGGCAGTGTAGCCACTCCCTGCGCAATACCGATAATAAATGCATTCGAATATGTCACCTGCTTGGGCATCTTCTCACCGCCCTTACAGTGATCTGCCAGCAATAATAATATCGCCGTCATGATCAGACAGATTCCCGGAACAATCAGCAGCTTTGATGCCTGCTCGATCAGGTCAGAAGCCAGCACACCGATCACTCCGGTCGGAATCGTAGAAACGATCACAAGCATGGCAAACTTGCGGTAACCGTTACAGATCACATGATGGTAACCACCCTTGGTTTTATGCGTAATATTTTTGAAAAAGATCCCAATATTTCTGCAGACATCTCCGATAATGGAAAAACCTGCTACTATCATCTTCCAGATATCCTTGTAATACACCGCAAAGATCGCGATCAATGTGCCCAGATGCAAAATTACATCAAAAAGTAATCCCACATCCTCCACACGAAATAAAATCTTAAATAAAGCAAGATGCCCGGAACTGCTCACAGGCAAAAATTCCGTGACACCCTGTATGATACCCATCAGAATTGCTTCTAATAATGACATCCTGTGCCTCCTTTATGATTGCTGCCCATATATTTCTATATATTAGCATATCTAGGCATAAATGTCACCAAAAAGTTCAATCGCCACTAGATTTAGGGTTGTCCTGCTGTCTTCGCTGCCCGATGATCCGATGCAGGCAGCCAAGTGCCTGATGCAGCCCTCCGACCTCATCGATGATCCCCTCATGCACCGCCTGTTCCCCCACCAGGACAGTTCCGAGATCCTTTGTGAGCATCGCCGTATTCAACATAAGCTCCTCCAAACGCTTCTGGCTGATCCGGCAATGTCCGGATACAAAGCCGGTAATACGATCCTGAATCTGCTGAAAATAGTCATACGTCTGTGGCGCGCCAATCGTCAATCCATTGAGCCGTACCGGATGGACAACCATCGTCCCGCTCGGCACGATAAACGAATGATTTGCCGAGACTGCCAGCGGCACACCAATCGAATGGCTGCCACCAAGCACCAGTGACACACTCGGCTTGGACATCGATGCGACCATCTCGGCAATCGCAAGTCCGGACTCCACATCTCCTCCTACTGTATTGAGTAGCAGCAACAGCCCATCAATCGCCGGATCCTCCTCAACCTCTGCCAGTCTGGGTAATACATGTTCATATTTTGTGGTTTTACTTGTCGATGGAAGCACATCATGCCCCTCGATCTCACCGATGATCGTCATGAGATGGATCCTGTGTTTGCGCACCGGATCATCCAGATCAGTATCCCCATACTCTATGACAGAGTCACCCTGTTCCGGCTGCTGTTGTCCCGGTTCATTTTTCTCTGTTTTTTCGTCTTTTTCTGCTCTTTCATTTTTTTCTTCACTCATCGCAAAAACCTCCTTATTTTAGTAAAGTATGTCCGTTTTTTGCGATTTTATGAATAAAAAGAATCCTGCTTGCAGGAATTTCCTATCACATAAAAAGACCATCAAATGCGTATCCCGCCCCTGATGGTCTTTTGCAGCTGATTTTTATTTGTATTTTGATCTGTTTTTACTCGCTGATCAGATAATTATAGAGATCTTCGTATTTGTGTTTGGATGAATTCCATGAATAATCATTTGCCATGCCACGGTCAATCATCTTATTCCAATCTTTCTTGCAATCAAAATAAATATGCTTTGCATAATTGATGATACCTAACATCTCCTCACCGTTATAATTGGTGAATGCAAATCCGTCCCCGGTATGCGCATACTCATTATAAGGCTCTACCGTATCACGAAGTCCACCGGTCGAACGGACGATCGGAACCGTTCCGTATCGGAAAGAAATAAGCTGTGTCAGTCCGCACGGCTCAAACCGAGACGGCATGAGAAATGCATCTGCAGCCGCATACAGCTTGTGTGCCAGTTCATCACTATAACAGATATTCGCAGAGATCCTGTCACCGTATTTCCATGCGTAATGCCGGAACATATTCTCATACTCCGGCTCACCGGTACCGATCACTACAAACTGTGTATAGTCATCCGCAATCCGGTCAATCACATAATTGATCAGATCGAGTCCCTTCTGATCCGTCAATCTTGAGATCAGGCCGATCATAAACTTTTTCTTGTCAACTGCCAGTCCCAGCTCCTGCTGTAAGCGTTCCTTGTTCGCCGGCTTTTTCTTGCGGAACGTGGATGCATCATAATTGACATAGATCTTCGGGTCAGTCGCAGGGTCATATACCTGATAATCGATGCCATTCACAATACCCTGCATATCAAAATGGCGGGCACGCAGCAGGCCATCCAGGCCTTCGCCATAATAAGGTGTCTGGATCTCGCCCGCATATGTATCACTGACTGTCGTCACATAATCTGCATATACGAGACCACCCTTCAGCATATTGGCATCCTTATGGAACTCCAGTTTATCCGGTGTGAACAGATCTGCCGGGAAACCGGACAATCCCATCATCGTCTGCTTATCCCACACACCCTGAAACTTCAGATTGTGGATCGTCATAATGGACTTCATACCCCAGTAGAACATATCAGCCTGGAATTCTGTCTTTAAATATACCGGTATAAATCCGGTCTGCCAGTCATGGCAGTGAACGATGTCGGGCTGGAAGTTGATCTGCTTGAGCATAGACAATACAGCCTTATCGAAAAATACAAATTTTTCAATATCATACCGGATATCCCCATACGGCACCACGCAGTTGAAATACTCCTGATTGTCGATAAAGTAATACTTGATACCGTCCATCTCATATCGGAAAATGCCAACATACTTATTCTGGATATACGTACCACAGTTCATATAAAAATGTGTCACATATTCACACTCATTGCGAAAATGCTCCGGAATACAGCTATAAAAAGGAATCACTACACGGATATCCCAATATTGCTTGTCAAACTCCTTCGGCAATGCACCACATACGTCTGCCAGACCACCCGTTTTAATAAACGGAACACATTCCGATGCTGCAAATAACACCTTATTCATACCATTCTCCCTCCAATTTCATTCAATTTTTAATGAAAATACTAATGAAAATACTGATCCTTCAGTTCATAAACCATTTTCCTGTACAAGTCAACACATGCTTCATTCTGATCATTCTCAATCAGCCGGATACACGGCGATAAATATTGCTGCCAGATTCCCTCATAGATCTGCTTTGCATCTTCCCTGCGGTCAATATGCTTGACAATCGACGGTGCTACATCATAATACTCATGTACCATAGCCTCCCCTTCCGTTGACTGCAGCAGATAACCATCCCGGAACGACCGGAGCAGTGTCAGTTCATAACAATCATCCGGCTTGTTCTGGTGCCCACATACAGCCGTTGTGATATAACAGAAACGATATTTAAATCCGGCATTGATCTCCTTGGATGTCGCTGCCTTGAGTTCTGTCTTCGGAAAATGCTGCTTCCATGTGGCTGCCAGCGCATCGATCCATGCCTGCCCGGAGTGCGTATTGATCTCTAATAATGCCGGGAAGATATAGACCACCATCGACAGATTATAATCCATCTGACGCTGATCCTTCTTGTTGCCACGCAGACCATTCATATTACTCTCCACACGTGCCACCAGTGGCTCCGTCACCCGCTTCAATCCCTCCTGCCTGTCATCGGATGCCAGATAATACTGCTCTAACATCGCCAGATTGTTTGCATTTTTATATACATATTTATTGTAAAAATCCATATACAATGCTTTTTTAAAATATTGCATCGGATCCTCAATGCCAAAAAGCAGGTTCTGCAATGCAGCAACCGCATCATCGTCTGTCACCGGTTTCGGACGGCTGACCTGCTGCGACTGCGCATCACTCACGGTAATTTCCTTGCCGCAGTACATGCATATGATCGACTCACGTCCCTGCGGTATCTGTAGTTCGCCATTACAATGCGGACATGTACCCTTAATAAATTCCATAGTTCCTCCAACTGATTATTGTAGCAGCCGTATCACGGTTACTGTTCACGCCGTTCACAGCAACGTAGTTCTACAACTGTATTTCATTTTACCATACTTAAACCCAATACTCAACTGGACAATTGAAAAAGAGTCGCTCGCGACTCTTTCGCGCCCGAGCGGTATGCGCAGCATATACTTCATTTCCGCGAGGGAGCATGAAGTCCTGTGGACTTCAGATTTGCTCCGACCGAAGTGGCAACGTAGAAGCGCATCCTTGCGGAGCATTTTATGTGATAGGAATTTCCTATCACATAAAAAATGGAACCGCATGTTTGCGGTTCCATTCATACACTTCCTGAATTTTTAATCATTACTCATCCCAGTTGTGATATACATCCTGCACATCATCATCTTCATCTAACAAATCAAGAATTCTCTGGATGTTCTTCAGATCTGCTTCATCGGATAATGTCACATAAGTCTGCGGCAGCATCGTCACTTCCGCACTCGCCAGCTCGATCTTCTCTGCTTCCAGTGCCTCACGTACAGCATCAAATGCACTCGGATCCGTCAGGATCTCAAAACTGTCCTCTTCCTCCTGGAAATCCTCTGCACCTGCGTCCAGTGCGAGCATCATCAGGTCATCTGCATCCATCTCACAGGCTTCTTTTTCGATAATGATCTGACCCTTCTCATCAAACATATAAGATACGCAACCCTGTGTACCGATGCTTCCCTGTCCCTTTGTAAATGCATTTCTGACATTTGCAGCAGTACGGTTCTTGTTGTCAGTCAGACACTTTACGATAATCGCAGTACCCGCCGGTCCGTATCCTTCGTATGTAGCGACTACATAATTGACATTGTCCCCATCTCCGGCTGCCTTTTTAATACCACGGTCAATCGTATCATTGGGCATATTGTTAGCCTTTGCCTTTGCAATAACTGCAGCCAGCTTGCTGTTGTTGGCAGGATCTGGACCGCCTTCCTTTACTGCAACTGCGATCTCGCGGCCGATCATGGTAAAGATCTTGCCTTTTGCAGCATCATTTCTCTCTTTCTTATGTTTGATATTCGCGAACTTTGAATGTCCTGACATCGTCTTTCCTCTTTTCGTTTTAATTTAAAGAGTCTTGCTTGACTCCCGGTATCTTTTTCACCTCTACACGACGGATCATTTTATCTTTTACAGACAGTACACGGAACAAAAATCCGTGTGCTTCTACCTCAAACCGCTCACCGTCACTCGGGATCTTATCAATGAGCGAGATCAGATAGCCGTTGAGTGTATCATTCTCGTTTTCTGCCAGTTCCTCGAGACCAAGTGTTTCAGCGACTTCCTCCAGGTCGGCGGCTCCATCCATAAACCAGACACCGTCGGCGCGTGCCACGATATGATGTTCCTCCTTGTCATGTTCATCGAAAATATTTCCGACAATCTCCTCTAAGATGTCCTCGAGTGCAACCAGCCCTGCTGTCTGTCCATACTCATCAATCACGATGACCAGATGGTTCTTCGACGTCTGCATCTGCTGAAACAATGCTGTGATACCAATCGTCTCCGGCACAAAATCCACCGGTGTCATCAGACCCTCGATCGCCCGGATCGGTATATCTGCACACGCCGCATCACGGGCATGCAGCAGCATCTCCTTGATATGTACCTGACCGACGATATCATCCATGTCCTCTATGTACACAGGGAATCTCGAAAACGGCTTGGTCAGAATCAGTTCCAATGCCTCTGAGAACGTCATGTTTCCATCCAGTGCACAGATCTGCTTGCGGTGTGTCATAATATCTTTGGCATCCTTATCGCTAAGTTCAAAAATATTATGAATCATCTCTGCTTCGCTCTCACGGATAAATCCCTGCTCATGGCCTTCATTGACCAGGGAAATGATCTCCTCCTCCGTGACATCCTCTGAATTTTTATTGAAAAATCTCTTTACTTTACCAATAAACCCCCTATGTGGGTTTCCGGTATCCTCCATAATGACAACACTCCTATTTTCTCTTGTTCTGTGATTTTATTATCGTAAAACATTAGAAATATACCATTGTCTGCCAGCAAAGTCAAGTTTATGTAGGCAGTTCGAGGCTGATTTCCAATGCCTTATCCACTTTTGTCAAAATCTCGCCATCCAGATGACACACGCGTTCTTTGAGTCTGCGTTTGTCGATTGTGCGAAGCTGTTCCAGTAAAACAACCGAATCTTTGACCATCTCATACTGTCTGGCAGACAGTTCTACATGTGTCGGCAGCTTCGACTTATTGATCTGCGACGTGATCGCTGCTACGATCACTGTCGGGCTGTGGCGGTTGCCTACATCATTTTGTATGATCAGCACCGGACGGATCCCACCCTGCTCCGAACCTACCACCGGCCGCAAATCAGCATAATATACATCTCCTCGTCGAATCGTCATTGTCCTCACTCCAGAAAAATAATTACTTTGTAACTTATTCTGAAGTATTTCCAATTAAAAACATTTTATTCCGTGAGTCCTTCAAATTGCGTCCAACAGCCAATTCTTTCTCCGCTCCGGTAGAAAATACGCGGAATCCGTTTTCCCAGATCACAGGCAAATTCATAATTAAAGCGTCCGGATTTTTCTCCTAATTCCTCTAACGTGATCCGCTCCTGTCCATCTGATCCGATCAGTGTGACCACATCTCCTTCACAGACATCCGGAATATCTGTCACATCCACCATGAACTGATCCATACATACGCGTCCGACAATCGGTGCCCTGCGCCCCCGGATCAGCACCTCTCCTTTATTCGAAAGGCTTCTGGCATAACCATCGCCATAGCCAACCGGGACAGTAGCAATCCGGCGCTCTGACGGTGTCACATAAGTAGCCCCATAACTGATTCCGTAACCTGCCGGCAATGTCTTCACATAGACGACCCGGCTCTTTAACGATAAAACCGGATGCATATCCATGCGTTCCAAATGCACCTCATCCGACGGATGCAGGCCATATAACGTAATGCCTGCACGTGCAAGATCCAGATTCGCATCCGGCAGATCCAGAATCCCGGCACTGTTCGAGCAATGCTTTAGCGGTATGTGCACGCCACGTGCCTCCAACAGATCATTCATGTGTAAAAATGCTGCCAGCTGCTGCTCGGCAGATGTCTTATCTGTCTCATCCGCCCGCGCGAAATGCGTAAAAATACCTTCTATCACTATATGCGGCAGTGACGCAATCTGTGTAATCACATCAGCGTTCTCCTCAGAAACGAGAAATCCGACACGCCCCATGCCGGTATCCAGCTTGATGTGGATATGCGCAGCCAGACCGAGCCGTTTTGCTGTCTCTGACAGTCTTTGGGCTGCTTCAAGTGTAAAGACTGCAGGTGTGATCTGCGCACGCAGCAACGCCTCATACTGTTCTGGAAAGGCATATCCCAGAATCAGGATGGGCTTTTTTATCCCTGCGCTGCGAAGTGCAATACCTTCCTCCTCAGCAGCTACTGCATATCCATACACATAATCCAGCGGTTCTAATTCACGTGCAATCGGAATCGCTCCATGTCCATAGCCATCCGTCTTGATGACTGCCATCAGTTTTGTATGCGGATCTGTCAGATGATGCATCTGCTCCATATTATATCGAATTGCATCCAGATCAATATCTGCATGAACTCTCGGATAATTTTCCATTACTCCATGCCCTCTTTTCTCAAAAATAACCCCGGCAGTGCTTCTAACAGCGTTGATGCCATCAGACTATAGCATCCGCACGTATGCGCTGCCTGATCGCCCGCCCTGCCATGCATATATACACCCAGTGGTGCTGCCAGTTCCGGCGAAGTTCCCTGTGCGATCAGGGCAGCGATCACACCGGTCAGCACATCACCACTGCCACCGGTTGCCATGCCATTATTCCCGGATAGATTCACATAGGTCTGTCCAAACGGTACCGCCGTGACGGTTCTGGCATCCTTGAGCACACAGATCAGATTGTAGGTACGCGCAAACTCCTCTGCACTCTCTACCGGATGATCCTGCAGATACGAAACCGGCATATCCTGCAGTCTCGCCATCTCTCCCAGATGCGGTGTGATAATAAGATCGGTATGCGGTCTGCGCAGGATATCCGTATCCTCTGCGATCACATTCAGTGCATCTGCATCCAGAACCATCGGAACTGCTGCATTTTTCAGTACTGTCTGCACGACCCTGTGTGCGGCATCCGAGGTACCCAGACCCGGCCCGCAGACGATCACATCTGCCCATTGCATTGCCGCATTGATCACCTCAGGCTCCGGTTTTTTACTATTGTAGGTCGTAAGTACTGCCTCTGGAATGGCACTCTGCACAATCACCCGGTTTTCTTCCGGTGTCAGCACACGCACCAGTCCACAGCCACACAGATAAGCAGCCTTAGCGCTAAAGACCGCAGCCCCGGCCATATTGACACTGCCGGCGATCACCAGCACTTTTCCATAAGAGCCTTTATTGGTACGCATCCGACGCTGTGGAATCTGTCCCAGATCCTCATCAGTCAGTGCAACTACCGACGGTCTGTGCCCACGCTCCGTATCTGCAAGAAAGCTGTGATCGTCGATCCCGACGCTGCGGCATAGAATCCGTCCACAATAGTTCTGTCCCGGAAACAGACGCATCCCCAGTTTCTCATAAGAAAACGTAATGGTCAGATCTGCGCGGAATGCCACTGCGAGTACCATCCCGTCATCTGCATCAATGCCACTCGGGATATCGACAGCGACTTTTTTTGCCTGCAGTTGATTCAACTGTTCGATCAACGACGCGTATACGCCCTCGATCCTCCGTGACAATCCGACTCCAAAGACCGCATCGAGCACGATGTCATATGTATTCCCCTCATGCGCGGCTTCCATCCACACTTCGGCGTCCACAGTCTGTACACCATAGTTTTGTGCGATCTGCAGCTGTGTCCGGTTTTCCGGTGTTGCCTTTGTACGCTTACCAGCTAAAACGACCTGCACCGTATGCCCCTTCAGATGCAGCAGACGCGCCATGACGAGCCCATCTGCGCCATTATTCCCGGTTCCGGCAGCGATCAGAATACGCGCATGTTCCGGCAATCCGTCATGCTCCAACTCCTCCACAGCAGCCAGTGCCGCACGCTCAATGAGTACGAGCGGCGGCATTTTGAATACTTCCATTGTATTCGTGTCATACTGCTGCATCTCTCCTTTCTTTACAAGGTATTTCAAAGCTATTCACCTCTTTCCCACAGGCTGCCGGATCTGCATCGCCTTCTTTTTACGCATCAAAATTTTCCTTTTTCTGAGGTGTGTCCTCACCGTCGCCCTTTTTCTTGACGACACCGTCCGCCGCCTGTCCCGCATCTGCTTTTTGCTCCGACGGCTGATCCTGTGAGGACTTTTCCTGCGATGTTTCCTTCTTTTTCGGTTTTTCGATCAAGACACTAAGGTCAATATCATCATGATCCAGATCAAAGACATCCATCATCTGTACGCCAAAAATATCATGCATATACGCATAGATCTGACGGCTGTTGATCTCCCGGTTCTGCTTTTTTATAATATTTTTCTTTAAATCAATCCGCACCTGTGTGATCCAGTCTGATACTTCCCTGATCTCAGCCACATTCATACGCAGATTTTCATAACAATATTTTACCGTAAGCCGCATGAGTTCTTTATTGACACGCCCGATCTCCCGCGGCATATCAAGCAGCTCATCCTCATATTCTGCCAGTTTTTCATTAATCTCATCAATCAGACGCTTGTCCTCATCGAGTTTTTTGGAACTGATCCGCCCCTTATTTTCCTCATGCGTACCTTCCATATTCTCGACAATATTTCCCATCAGCTTCGTCTTGAGCTTTTTCAAATCCTTGATGTCAGTGTTCAGCTTTCCCTGATGCTTCAGAAGCTCATTCAGTTCTTTCTCACATTCGACAACCTCATCCGGCTTGCCCTTCAGTGCAAACAGCTTATGCCATTTCTGGTCAAGCGTACAGATCGGTATTCTCTTATTTTGCAAAAAAACGGAAAAATCCTTTTCTTCTGCCATTGGACGATCAACCTTCTTTTTCTTTTGTATGCTTCACTGTGTTATAAGACAATTGCATCAGACTATCCGATAAATGGACATTCTCTACGATCACATCCGGATCAAGCAGCTCCAGATCCACATGCGCAAAATTCCAGATTGCATGGACGCCGAGACTCACGAGCTGATCCGCGATCGACGCTGCCTCGGATCTTGGCATCGTAAGCGTCGCGATATCGACCGGATGTGTCTGTACATACTCCGCCAGCTGCGACAATGGCAGAATCGGTATTCCTCTCACATTCTGTCCGATCAATGCCGGATCTACATCAAACAGTGCACGGATCATAAATCCCAGCTTTTCAAACTTCACATAATTGGCAAGCGCCTGCCCCAGGTGACCAGCTCCGATAATAATCACATCATGCGTCGTATTGAGTCCCAAGATCTTGCCGATCTCTTCATATAAATACTTCACGTTATATCCGTATCCCTGCTGTCCAAATCCGCCAAAATTGTTCAGATCCTGTCTGATCTGGGACGCAGTCACATTCATACGGCTGCTCAGATCATTGGAAGATATGCGCTCTACGCCTGCATCCAACAGATCACCCAGATATCTGTAATATCGCGGCATCCTGCGGATGACCGCCTGTGAAATCCCCTTTTCCTCCATCTATTAACTCCCTTTTGCCTTTCCGACCGGTTCACTATAAGAAAGTATATTCCTTTGTTAAGAATCTGTCAATCTTACTGTAAATCCTCATCACTGGCCAGCAATTCCCAATTTTCATAGAGTGCTTCCAACTGCGCATCGATCGATGTCATTTGTGTGTGCAATTCCATCAGATGCGCCGAATTGGTAGCCACTGACGGATCGCCAGCTTCCGTCTCCAGACGTTCTCTCTCCGCTTCGAGTTCTGCTATCTGCTCTTCGGTTTTTTTCAGCTCATTTTGCTTTTTCCGGATCGCAGCCTGCTGCTTCTTCTGCTCCTGCCAGTCCATTTTCCCGGAATCATCCGATCCACCGGATACAACAGGCTGTGGCTGTCCACTTTGCCTGTCAGCCACATACACGCGTGTCAGCTCTGCCTGTTTTTCCAGATAATAGTCATAATTCCCGATGTAATTGACGATTGTTTTGCCAGTCAGATCCAGAATGCGTGTAGCCGTCTGGTTAATAAAATACCGGTCGTGGGACACGAAAAATACCGTACCTGTATACTGGTTCAGCGCCTGCTCCAGGATCTCCTTGGATACCATATCCAAATGGTTGGTCGGCTCATCGAGAATCAGAAAATTAGCTTCCGATAACATGAGCTTGGCCAGTGACAGTCTGCCGCGTTCCCCACCGCTGAGATCTGCCACGCGCTTCGTCACGGTTTCCTCCCCGGTAAACAGGAACGCTGCCAGTACACTGCGTACCTTTGTATTGCTCAGATTCGGATACGCATCCTGAATCTCCTCAAACAGTGTCTTTCCTTCGCTGAGCAGCTGCTGTTCCTGATCATAATAACCGATATGCACATTCGTGCCCAGACGAACCGTTCCACTGTCTGCGTTCAGATGGTTCGTGATGATCTTAAGCATTGTCGTCTTGCCGGTTCCGTTGTCACCGATCAGAGCCACGCGTTCTCCGCGCTTGATCTCAAAATCAATTCCGGAAAACAATTCATTACCGGGAAATGCCTTGGTCAATCCCTCCACTGAGAGTACATCCTTACCACTCGTGATGTTCGGTTCGAGTGTAATGTGCATATCTGTCTGTTCTTCCACCGGTTTTTCCAATACTTCAATTTTTTCGAGTGCCTTCTCACGGCTTTCCGCGCGTTTAATTGATTTCTCACGGTTAAAGGACTTGAGCTTTGCGATCACTTCTTCCTGATGTGCGATCTCACGCTGCTGGTTTAGGTACTGCTTCATCTGCGCTTCACGGATCTGCGCCTTTTTCTGGCTGTACTGCGAATAATTCCCTGCATATACATGCGCCTGGTGCAGGAAAACTTCCACAACCTTTGTCACAATCCGATCCAGAAAGTACCGGTCGTGGGATACTAAAATAACAGCACCTTTATATCCTTTCAGGAATCCCTCCAGCCAGGTAATGCTGGAGAGATCCAGATGGTTCGTTGGCTCATCGAGGAGCAGGATATCCGGTTTCCGGACAAGCAGCTTTGCCAATGATACCCGCGTTTTCTGTCCTCCGGAGAGTTCGTTTAGTCTCCGGTCAAACATATCCTCGGAAAATCCCAGTCCGCGCAGGATACCACTCACTTCGCTCTTATAATAATAACCGCCTTGGGCCTCAAATTCCTGTAAAAATGTGTGGTAACGCTCCATCAGTGCATCCAGTTCGCTGCCCTCACTGTGCTTCATCTGCTCTTCGAAAGAACGGATCTGCGTCTCCATCTCTATGATATCAGCTTTTGCACTGAGTACTTCCTCATAGATCGTAAGGTCAGCTGACACTTCCTGATACTGTGCCAGATAACCGATACTCGCATTTTTAGCGATCGTCACCTCACCCTCATCGGCAGATAATTCTCCGATCAGAATCTTTAACAGCGTCGATTTTCCGGCTCCATTCATGCCGACGATCGCAACCTTTTCATTTTCCTCGATATGGAATGAGACCTTTTTTAAGATTTCTTCTGTTCCGAATGCTTTTGAAACATTTTGACAGGATAAAATCATCGTTCTATTCCCCTTATTTCATTTTCTATGCATAGTAAGATTCTAATGTTTTCCGAATCTCCTTAATAAAATCACCACTGTTTAACACAACCGGATCAGGCAGTTCGGTGATCAATGCCAGATCCTTTGTCATCTTTCCGGATTCAATCGTGTCGATACATGCCTTTTCCAGACGGTCAGCAAATGTCATAAGCTCCGGAAGCTGATCTAATTCTCCACGCTTTCTGAGTGCTCCCGACCATGCGAAGATCGTAGCGACAGAATTGGTAGACGTCTCTTCACCTGCCAGATGCTTGTAATAATGACGCTGTACGGTTCCGTGTGCAGCCTCATACTCATAGATACCTGCCGGTGAGACGAGTACGGATGTCATCATCGCCAGTGAACCACATGCAGATGAGATCATGTCACTCATCACATCTCCATCATAGTTTTTGCATGCCCAGATAAATCCGCCCTCTGATTTCATGACACGTGCGACTGCATCATCGATCAACGTGTAGAAATATGTAATACCGGCAGCCTCAAACTGCTCCTTATATTCACGGTCAAAAATCTCCTGAAAGATATCCTTGAACGTATGGTCATACTTTTTGGAAATCGTGTCCTTTGTCGCAAACCACAGATCCTGCTTCAGATCGAGCGCATAGCTGAAACAGCTTCGTGCAAAACTCTCGATCGATTCATCCACGTTGTGCTGTCCCTGAATGACGCCGGCTCCGGTAAACTCGTGGATCGTCACGCGCTCCTCTTTCCCATCTGCACCGGTAAATACGAGTTCCGCTTTTCCTGCGCCTGGTACCTTCATCTCGACGGCCTTATATACATCACCATATGCATGTCTTGCAATCGTGATCGGTTTCTTCCAGTTTTTCACACACGGCTCGATACCCTTGACCTGGATCGGTGTACGGAATACAGTTCCATCAAGCATCGCACGGATCGTTCCGTTCGGGCTCTTCCACATTTCTTTTAAATTGTACTCTGTCATACGCGCCGCATTCGGTGTGATGGTTGCACATTTTACAGCCACACCATACTTTTTCGTCGCATTGGCGGAATCGACGGTCACCTGATCGTTTGTCTCATTACGATATTCCAGCCCTAGATCATAATACTCTGTCTTGAGATCAATAAACGGACACAGCAGCTCGTCCTTGATCATCTGCCAGAGAATACGGGTCATCTCATCTCCATCCATCTCTACCAAAGGTGTTGTCATTTTGATTTTTTCCATCGTCGTTTCCTCTTTCTTTCTTTTTTTGCATACACAGTTTGCAGCCCACAATTATTTGTAATGATAGCACATTTTGCCATGCCACGCAATTGTATTAGACGGACTGTTACAAAAATAATGATGCACAAATCAAACTGAAACAGGAAACACTGACATGCCCTCCACATAATATGAACTATAAATCAAATCAACGGAGGACTTCAACATGAGCGATTTAGCTGCTACAAACTGTGGATGCGGATGCGAAAGCTCTAACGGCTGTTCAAGTATTATCTGGATTCTGTTACTGCTGTGCTGCTGCGGTGGAAATGGTGGTTTCTGCAATGGAAACAACAGTTGCGGCAACGGATGTGACAGCATCTGGATCATCCTGCTTCTTCTGTGCTGCTGTGGTGGAAACAACGGCAATAACGGTGGATGCTTCTAATCTGATCCGTTCCAATCAAACAAAAAAGGCAGGGTACCCTGCCTTTTTTGTTTTGCTGTTTATCATCCAGATCTTCGATTCGTTTTTGTATCTGCATGCCTGGTGCGCTGCTGTTCGTCTTTTTTGATTGCTCCATCTGCTGTATTCATATTTTTCTTTCGTTTCAGGCACAATTCATCTACCTCGTATACCCGTTTTCCATCTATGATTAAACGTCCCATGAACAGATTCCTTTTTTGTTTTATTATATTGTATGTATATTCTGTATTTTTTCTCATAAGATGAAACAAAAAGATAACGAAAGGTTATTCTTTATGAGTATGGATCAGGAATTCACTACCACACCTTTTGACTCTCATCTGCAGGACCGCACCCTGCAGCTCATAAAAACCGCCATTCCGTATATTCCATATCAGCGACAGCGGATGCTCGCGACTGCCGTGAAAATGATGGAGCTCTCGCGCGCCAATTCCCTGTTTGAGCACAAGGAGCCTGCGCTGCAGATGTGTGAAGGCATGAATACCTCCGGGCGCATCTTACAGATGCTCGATGCGATCCGTCCATTATGCACCCAGTCTGACCAGGCAAATATTGACCTGATCACCAATATGCTGTCTATGGCAGATCTCTACGGCGGTATGTTCCGCGGACAGGAGGATGTATGAATATCGACGATCTCATGAATGCTGCACCCGGTATCTCTCCGGAAAAGCTCGAATTTCTCAAGGCGTTTGCAAATATGCCAGCCGGCAGCAACTCCGCTGCCATGATGCGTCAGCTTGCCAACTGCCAGCGTCAGGCAAAGGAGCAAAACATCCAGTTCACACCAACCGAACAGGATCTTATGATCCAGCTTCTGACTGCCAACCTCTCACCGGCAGAAAAGGCACGTGTCAATCAGGTGCTTGCCATGTTAAAAATGACCAGACATTAACGCTGTATCACACCACCGAAAACTCCCTGCGAAAGCTGCTTCCAGAAAATCAGCGGCAGACTGTACCAAAAAAAATCAGCGGACAGACTGCACCAAAAATAGTCCGGTCTGCCCGCCGATATACGGCAGCAGGAACAACAACGGCCGCTGCCAAATAAGCATCGCTCATAACTGTTCAGTACCCTCACAGTTACGATGCAAAATCCATGAGAATCGGCTTCGCCGATGGGATTTTGCACTTCTGCATCACTTTCTTACGCCCTCAGCAGTAAATGCTTCGGGCTGTACTGAATAGTTACCACCGATCATATAATATTACTACATCAGCCTTTTGGAATCAGACCATCAACATGAAGAATGTGATTAATTAACCACTCTGTAAGATATTTTAAAATAGCCATGATCTGTTCATCCTGATCATCTACCTCATCATTATGCTGTTCCATAAATTCATCCAGTTTTTGTATAAATGCCTGATGCTGGGTTTTTTGTGTAAATAATCTTTTATAATTGATGGATTCCAAATACTCTTCTTCGTCCGAGAAGTGTTTTACTGTATAATCACGCAGACTTTCCAATATGATGTCAATTTTATCATATTTATCAGGTGTATACTCATCATGAAGCAGTTCATATGCGTCATCTGCATATTTAAACAACTGCTTGTGTTCTTCGTCTATCATATCGATTCCGATATAATATTCCGGTTTCATTTCATACATAACTTTATCCTACTTTCATTTTACTTCTACTTTATGACCTGTTCTGTACCCTCGCAGTTATACGATATGTATCGGTACATTTAGCATTTCCACAATCCATGAAGATTGCAATATGCATACACTTCTTCTACCTGCTCCCCATCGCAAAGACAGAAATCTGCTGCCGGCTCCTGTCCCGGACGTAACGGCTTTCTGTAAATACCCTGATTTGTATTTAACGTGATCCACTCAATGAAATGTGCCTCAAGCATGGGATGTGCTGTCTCACCGACAACAACATGAACATGATTGCCTTCTACCGTATATACAGGTACATGCTTCTCAACTGCAGCATCTGTCACTCCGGCTTTTAACTCCGGCATAGCCTCTCCACAGCACATAACAGGCACACCCTTATCCGTTACCTTTTCAATAATGTTTCCACAATGCTTACACACATAATACTTTACTTCCATATCTCTATCTCCTTCTATGTGTAATAATTTTATAGTTCAATTGTTTCTATGATTTTTTTCAAAGCATCCGCTGATTCCTTAAGCTTTAATGCTTCCTCACCATTTAAATTAACCGGTATGTCTGACTCGACACCATCTGCGCCTACAATAGCCGGCATACTTAACGCTACTCCGTCAATGTCATATACACCATGAATCATGTGTGATACCGGAAGTATTGATTTCTCGTCTCTCATAATCACTTCGCAGATTCTTTTTACAGACATTGCTATTCCATAGTATGTCGCATGCTTTTTATTTATAATTTCATAAGCGCTATTCTTGACTGCTGCCGCTATTTCTGCCGTGTTTTCCTTGTGCTTGTAATGTCCCCGCATTTCACACATTTCGCTTAACGGAACACCCGATACGTTAGCGGATGACCATGCTACGACTTCACTGTCGCCATGTTCGCCTACTATGAATGCATGGACGCTCCTGCTATCCACAGCTAAATGCTCACCAAGCTTATATCTTAACCTGGCACTATCTAACACTGTACCCGAACCGATCACCCGGTTTTCAGGAAGTCCTGACAGCTTTACGGCTACCTGCGTCAGAATATCTACCGGATTTGCAACTACAAGCAGGATACCAGCAAAATTTCTCTTTGCTATTTCAGG
>ERZ1035006.762-NODE-762-length-24362-cov-7.813840_pt1 | contig 24362 bp, 24 predicted proteins | sample MGYA00520694_ERZ1035006 | MGnify/ENA primary metagenome ERZ1035006 (study PRJEB33766, sample SAMN09781746) | gut metagenome | biome: gut microbiome | host: Homo sapiens | place: Madagascar | study: EMG produced TPA metagenomics assembly of the PRJNA485056 data set... | reverse complement strand
GTAATAATTTGCTTATTTTATATTGATATCGAACGTAATCTGCAATATTTTTATGAGAAAGAGGGATGGATTGTTGTAAGTGCAGGTAAGAATACAAATTATGATTTCCCAGCATGCTTTAAATCCATACTTAAAATATCGGATTATGTAATTGCGCAAAGTATTAGCGGAATTGCATTTGCGATGTATGAGAATATTCCGTGTACTTATTATTCGGGTGAACGTAAAATGGTTAGTGAAGGGGGGACAATTTTTGATGATGCATGGACTATAAATGGTAAATCATGGCTTGAAAAAACAGAACAGGTATTGTATGAGTTGTTTGGTGAGTATTCCCCAGAAATTACACCAGAACAGAAAGCGTGGTGTAAATATACTTGGGGGTATGATTGTGTGAAATCGGCACATGAATTGAACTTGATATTGCAGTTTTCAAAAAAAATTCGAAAAAAGTATAAGAATCTTTCGTATGTAAAAAAAATTGCGGAACAAGAGAAATATTCAGATATCCAAGAGTATATTGATGAGGCGATTGGTATCTTGGAACAAAAAAGGAAAGCAATAGTTAAAGAAAAGGAGATAAAACTATGAAAGTTGTTGCTTACGTACCTATAAAGCTTAATAATGAAAGGATACCTGGTAAAAATATTAAGAGATTTGGTGATGGAACGCCATTATGTACATTCATGTTTAACACAATATCTAATGTTAAAGGCATAGATGAAGTTTACTGTTTTTGTAGTAATGAGGAAATCAAAAATTATTTGCCTGAAAAAATGAATTTTTTAAAAAGATCTGCTGAGTTAGATACATCATCAACCCAATGCCATGACATTATAAGAGCATTCTTGGAGTTGGTTGAAGCGGATGTAGTAGTACTAGCTCATGTGACGTGCCCTTTTGTAAAAAAAGAGAGCATTGAAAAGTGCATTGAAATGGTTGTGTCAGGAGATTATGATTCTGCTTTTACCGTTGCTAGCGTCAGGGAATTTCTGTGGGAAAATAATAAGCCGTTAAATTTTAATCCCGAGTTCGCAGTTAGGACACAAGAATTACCACAGATATATAAGGAGAGTATAGGATGCTATGTGTTTACTAAAGAAGTTTTTATGAATGGCAATAGAAAAGTGGGATACAAACCTTATTTGTGCGAAGTTGATGCATATGAAGCAATTGATATAGATTATCCTGAAGATTTCCAAATTGCAAATGCAATATATATGAATATATTAAAAGACAGGGGAGACTGAATATGACAAATATAAATTTGACTCAATTTTTTGTATCACTATGATAAAAGCGGATGGTTTCGTACTTGCAGCGGGACAATGATTTCGTTTGGTAATATCCATGCCTTTATAAATTCCCATGAGATGGTAGCTCTCTCTTGTAAAGTTTGATACAATGACAGCTACCAACGATTATTATTGTAGATTTGATAGAAATAAGTAATGTAAGTGAAGAACATTTCAGCAATATTCAGCTAATAAACAATGCAGATAAAGATAGTGGCAACACATTGCAGTTGCGTAATCCAAGCTGCACAATAGAATAAAAAGACTATAGTATCTGAAGTGTATCAAGTTATAGATATAGAAAAATGAAAGGAAAGAGTGATAATTAACTTACTAATTATCATACAAGACTTATTATGATAAACAAATCACATATTTCCGTTCTTGATTGTACGTTGAGAGATGGATTGCGGATTATTGATTGCGAAATGGAAGATGAAAAAATTAGTAGTATTGTTCGTAAATTAGTTAATGCTCGAATTGATATTATTGAAATGGGTTTTTTGCGTGATCATAGATCTTGGAGTTATTCTGGTAATTCTACATTTTTTACTGATGTTAGGCAAATTGAAAAATTTATTCCGAAGGATAGAAATAAGAGTTTATTTGTGGCCTTTGTAGACTATGGAATGTTTGATTTTGATAGTTTAGGTAAATGTAACCATGCTTCTATAGATGGTATTAGAGTTGGTTTTACAAAAATGAATTATTTGAAGCATAGGGATGATATTATTAGGTGCTTAAATATAGTAAAAACAAAAGGTTATATGCTATTTGTGCAAGGTGTTAATACACTCGGATATTCAGATCGTGAATTGTTGGATGTTATCGAAATGGTGAATGAAGTGCAGCCAGATGGATTCGGCATTGTTGATACTTATGGGGCAATGTACTCACAAGATCTTCATCATATTTTTAATTTAGTTGATTATAATCTCAATAAAGGGGTAACAATAGATTTTCATTCGCATAACAATTATCAATTATCATTTGCTCTTGCTCAAGAAATGATTAATCTTGCTGCTACAAGAAAGGTGGTAATTGATTCGACATTAAATGGAATAGGAAAATGTGCGGGTAACTTAAATACAGAACTTTTAGTCAATTTCTTAAATAGAAAGAAAGGCTTTGATTATGATGAAGATAGCATCCTAGACATTATAGATGAATATTTATATGTATTACGAAAGGAACATTATTGGGGCTATTCGATTCCAGCATTGATGGCGGGTGAATTGAAATCGCACCCGAATAATATCATTTATCTAACTGAAAAATTTCGTATGGATACAAAAGATATTCGATATATTTTATCTATGATTGATGAACAAACTAGACAAAGATATGATTATGATAATATTGAACGTTTGTATATCCAATATAATTCCAGTAAGATAGATGATACAAAAGAAATGGCAATATTGGGACAGCTTATTCCAACAGATAGGGAAGTATTGATTCTTGTGCCTGGAAAAACTATAGCCGAGTATAGGGATAAAATATCAGAAATTATCAATAGGACTAATCCAGTGGTGATTAGCGTTAATTTTGGTACGAATATTTTTGCATGTGACTTTTGTTTTTTTGGTAGTCCCAAAAGATATTCAGAGAATACAAAAAAAATAAGAAATGTAAAAACAATAATAACGTCAAATATACAAAACAGTGATGGAAATGATATTGTTATTAATTATGCAAAAGTAATTGAGTGTGGATGGAAATATTTTGACAATTCCGTTATTATGCTATTAAATTTGTTGAAAAGGTTAGCTGTAAATAAGATATTGTTAGCTGGACTAGATGGTTATAATTCAAATAAACAAAACTATTTTGATGATAGGTTAGAGCATAGAAGAAATGTTGAGGATTATGAGAATATTAATCGAGAAATGGCTGAAATGCTGAGAAATTATAAGAATAAGACATTGAATCAATGTGATATAAAATTTGTGACACCGAGTATATATGAAGAGATTTTCGAGAATAAGTATGAATATTAAGATAGCAGTTTTTGATGTAGATGGTACATTGACAGACGGGAAGATAAACATTGGTGCTAATGGTGAAGTCTTTAAGGCTTTTGATGCGAAAGATGGGTATGGGATTGCGGTTATATTGAGAGAAAAAGGTGTTGAACCCATGATTATTACGGGGAGAGAGTCAGATATTGTTAAGGAAAGATGTGGAGAACTTGGAATAGAACTTTTGTATCAAGGCGTTAAAGATAAGGTATCAGTGCTTGATCATGTGTTACGAGAGAGGAATCTATCCTTTGACAATGTTGCGTATATGGGTGATGATATACCTGATTTACAATGTATAAAACTAGCTAAAGTAAATGGCTGTCCGCGGAATGCTGTGACAGAAGTAAAAAAATATGTAAAGTTTATTTGTAGTCGTAAAGGCGGTGATGGAGCTGTGCGCGAGTTTATTGATTGGATGGTTAGTCAAAATATGATATAACGTTATGCGATTTATTAATGAAAAGTCTAATCCCCCAGCTATGCTGGGGAGAACGGAATAGTTGGAAACGGTGAGGATAAAAAAGAAAAACCTCCTGTGATATATTGAGAATGGTGTCGCAAGCCAAACTCAACACAGGAGGTGGTTCAAGTGGACAATAAAAGCATATCACACACTAGATGGAAATGCCAATATCACATCGTTTTCATATCAAAATATCGGAAAAAGGTATTGTATGGGAAGGTAAGAGAGGATGTACGTGAAATTTTAAATACACTATGCAAATATAAAAATGTAGAAATAATTGCAGGAGCAGTTTGTGTAGATCACGTGCATTTAAGTGTTGCAATACCACCGAAATTAAGTGTCTCAGATTTTATGGGATATTTAAAGGGTAAAAGCACCCTGATGCTATACGATCGTCACCCAGAGTTGCAGAGCAAGTGGGATAAAGCATTTTGGGCAAGAGGATATTATGTAGAAACAATCGGTAATATCACAGACTATAAAGGTAGCGGCAATACACGCCTTCGAGTAGTCGAAGCTACAAGGCAAAATAAAAAGTCCACAGTATCTGAATGCATTGAACAACGATATTAAAAGAAAGGAAATATGTGATAATTAACTTCCTAATTATCATACAAGGAAAAAATGGTTAATTCAAGAAGTATTAAGAGAAATGTCCTACTTAATCCGGGACCTTCTACGACAACCGATTCTGTAAAGTTTGCTCAAATTGTTCCTGACATATGCCCTAGGGAAAAAGAATTTGGTTCATTGATGAAAGGTCTTAGGGAGGATTTGGTAAAGATTGTTCATGGAGACCTTAACAAATATACTAGTGTACTATTTTGTGGTTCGGGGACAATAAATATTGATGTATGTATTAACTCCTTGTTGGCGAAAGACAAAAAAGTGCTAGTGGTAAATAACGGCGCATATAGTACTCGAGCCGTTGAAGTATGTCAATACTACGGACTTCCATATATTGATTTACAGTTTCCGGTAGATCAATTACCGGATTTAAACATTGTGGAAGTAACGCTAAAAAATAATCCGGATATAGGATTGGTTTACACAACACATAATGAAACCGGAACCGGTATCTGTAACCCTATCGGTGACATAGGTGCTCTTGCTCATGAATATGGGGCGATATTTACAGTAGATACCACATCAACATACGCAATGAAACCAATCAATATTGAAGAAGATAACATAGATTTTTGTATGGCTTCTGCACAGAAAGGACTTACGGCATTTACGGGACTATCCTTTGTAATAGGAAATGCTGAGATAATCAAAGCCTCAAAAGAATTTCCTAAGCGATCATATTATACTAACTTGTATCTTCAATATGATTACTTCGAGAGAACAGGTGAAATGCATTTTACGCCACCGGTTCAGGCTATTTATGCTACAGTCCAAGCTATAAAAGAGTATTGGGCAGAAGGTGAAGAAGCAAAATGGACAAGACATACAAGAGTGTTTAATGCAATTAATGCAGGTCTTGATGAACTAGGGTTTAGGCAGGTGATTAAACCGCAATGGAGAACTGGTTTGGTATCTTCCGTAATTTACCCTGATGACCCTAAGTGGGATTTTGGGAAAGTCCACGATTATTGTTATGAACGTGGGTTCACAATTTATCCAGGAAAGATTTCAACAACAAAGACATTTCGTCTATGTGCATTTGGTGCAATTGATGAAAGGGATATCAATGATTTTTTTGTGGTGTTTAAAGAAGCATTGAAGGAATGTGGAGTAGTTATGCCAGTAAGATATAATTGATAGGTTAGTGTGTGAAGAATGAATGTTGTAAAGATGTGCAAGGAGATGATTAGATGAAAACAATTTATACATGTTTCTGTACAGATGTAATACACGAAGGACATCTTAATATTATTCGGCAAGCACAAAAATATGGTCGTATAATTGTTGGAGCGTTATCAGATGCAGCATTAATTAAGTATAATAAGTTTCCGACGGTATCTCTTGAAGAACGCATAAAACTTTATGAAGAAATTGAGTATGTCACAGAGGTAGTAATTCAGGATAGTATAATGTATGATGATGTGATAGAAAAGATTCATCCCGATTATGTTATTCATGGCGATAACTGGAAGGAAGGACCGGAAGCTGCCATTAGACAAAATGTTCTAAGGTGTCTCGCAGTTTATGGTGGTGAGCTAATAGAAATTGAATATACCTATAATGCTGAGGTGAAGAAGATAGATCGGCAGCTTAGGGAGAAACTTTCAATGCCGGAATATCGACGTAAGAGGTTAAGACAACTTCTCCAGATTCGGCCAATCGTAAAAGCGCTTGAGGTACACAGCGGATTGACTGGATTGATAGCTGAAAAGACTGTGGTGGAACATAACGGTGAACTTGATCAGTTCGACGCTATGTGGATTAGCTCCTTATGCGATTCCACTGCAAAAGGTAAACCAGATATCGAGTTGGTTGATATGACCTCTCGTTATCGAACAATTGATGATGTTACAGAGGTTACCACAAAGCCAATTATCTTTGATGGGGATACCGGAGGATTGACTCAACATTTTGTATACACGGTTAGAACACTCGAAAAAATGGGAGTGTCCGCAATTATTATTGAGGACAAGACTGGGTTAAAGAAGAATTCTTTATTTGGAACAGAGGTTTCTCAAAATCAGGATACAATAGAGAATTTTAGTGCAAAGATTACAGCCGGAAAGCAAGCTCAGCTAACAGATGATTTCATGATTATTGCACGTATTGAAAGTCTTATTCTGGAAAGAGGTATGGAAGATGCGCTTAAAAGAGCATTCGCTTTCGTATCAGCAGGTGCAGATGGTATTATGATTCATAGTAGACAGAAGGAACCGGAAGAAATACTGGAGTTTTGTGATAAATTTAGAGAAAAAGACAAGACAACTCCGATTGCTGTTGTCCCATCTAGCTTTAATACTATTACAGAAGAAGAACTGGCAGAACATGGTGTGAATGTTGTTATTTATGCAAATCAGCTTACTCGAAGTGCTTTTCCAGCTATGCAGCAAACAGCCGAGGATATTTTACGTTATCACAGAGCAAAAGAAGTAGATGATAGATTAATGCCGATAAAGCAGATAATTACGTTAATAGATGAATTATAAGGAGAGACTATGGAAAATGCTATAGTAATGGCATCTGGTTTGGGAACAAGGATGCGTCCACTAACGGAAGCAACGCCTAAGCCATTGATAACAGTGGGTGATATGCCAATGATTGAGACAGTGATCAATGGACTTTCTATGAGAGGCGTTACAAACATTACTGTAGTGGTTGGATATCTTGGAGAACAGTTTGCTTACTTGAAAGAAAAGTATAACAACGTAAAACTTGTAGATAATACGGTTTATGAAATAGTAAACAATATTTCTTCTGTATATGCTGCTCGGGATGTGTTGCTTCAGGGTGACTGCTTCATTTGTGAAGCAGATTTGTATGTTGCTGATCCTTTGATTTTTCAGGCTGAGATCGTTTCATCATGCTATTATGGGAAAATGGTTGCGGGGCATTCTGATGATTGGGTATTTGAACTCAATGAAGAAGGCGTTATCACACGAGTTGGAAAAGCTGGTGATGACTGTTATAACATGACAGGAATTGCATATTTCAAAAAGAATGAGGCTAGACTCTTGTATGATTGTATCGTTTCTGAGTATGGAGCACCTGGATATGAAACTATGTTTTGGGATGATGTTGTTAACAAACATATCAATGAGTTTTACCTTACAGTTCATCCGATAACTCACGATCAAATCGTTGAAATAGATACAGTCGATGAATTAAATGCAGTAAGAAATAATTTCTCAAATAGGAGATATAGACGTGAAGGCTGAAAAATTAGTTGAAATAATAGGTTCTGATTTTTATACAGGAGTGCCGGATTCGCAGTTAAAGGCGCTTTGTAATTATTTGATGGATACATATGGTATTAATAAGGAACATCATATAATTGCGGCAAATGAAGGAAATTGTACAGCGCTAGCAGCTGGTTATCATCTTGCCACAGGGAAAATACCGGTTGTGTATATGCAAAATAGCGGAGAAGGAAATATTATTAATCCGATTGCTTCTTTATTAAGTGATAAAGTTTATGAGATACCTATGGTTTTTATTGTTGGCTGGCGAGGAGAACCGGGAGTTCATGATGAACCACAACATATCTTTCAGGGAGAGGTTACAATCAAACTCCTAAAAGATATGGAAATCTCGTCTTTCATTATTAGCAGAGATACAACTGATGGTGAAGTAGTTTGTGCAATGGAAAAATTCAAAGGCATAATGGCTAAGGGGAAAAGTGTTGCCTTCGTAGTTCGTAAGGGGGCGCTTTCTTACAAAGGAAATGTTGAGTACACAAATGATAATAAGATGCTTCGAGAAGAAATAATTAAACATATTGTTAAGATTTCCGAGGAAGATCCTATTATCAGTACAACTGGCAAGGCAAGTCGAGAACTATTCGAAATAAGAGAGAGATACAAGCAGAGCCATAAGTATGATTTCCTTACTGTGGGTTCAATGGGGCATAGTAGCAGTATCGCCCTTGGTGTGGCACTTCATAAATCAAATACAAAGGTTTGGTGTATTGATGGTGATGGAGCTGTTCTTATGCACATGGGAGCAATGGCAGTAATAGGCGCAAATGCGCCTAAAAATATGATACATATTGTAATTAATAATGGTGCACACGAAACAGTAGGAGGTATGCCTACTGTTATGGAAAATACGGATTTAGTGGCGATAGCGTTAGCCTGTGGATATCCCTATGCCGTTTCTGTTGATACTTTTGAGGATTTGGATGCGGAATTGGTATTGGCAAAAAAGAGAGATGCACTTAGCTGTATCGAAGTGAAGTGCTCAATTGGCTCGAGAGATAATCTTGGTAGACCAACTACAACTGCGATTGAAAACAAGATTAATTTTATGAAGTACTTGGAAGAATCCCCATAAAATGTTGGATTAATCTGAACTTGCCATTTTTGTTACACTAAAACGCCTGATACTGGCGAATAAGTTGTTTGCAACAAATTTTACAGTGAACGTAGGTATACTAATAAATCCCAAAGAATCAAGCATTTATGCGGTTTCTAGGGTTTAGTACCACTTTTTTGCAGGGTTCAGTATTAAGTTGCTTCATGAACTTCCAGTGAAAAGTCAAATGCAATACTGACAACCCTATGTGTTAGGATAGTCGTCAGTAAAAATGTATATTTTTACAGGTTGGCAGATTGTAGTGCTATACTAATGTTGTAACAGTAGTGGTTAATAAGATATAATTAATCTTATCAAGAAAAGAGGTATTTATACCACAAAGTTACACGCCTGAATTAAAAAAGAAAATTGGATGTCTTCATGAAGAAGGTCGCACATACAAAAGCATCACTGCTGAGTACGGAGTCTCCAAAGTCAGTATTTCTAAGTGGTGTTGTAAATTTAAAGGAATGCTGAGCCAAAGCCCTTGAAGATCCGTAAATCCTCATACATGAGTACTGGAAAGCAAAAATCCACGCATTTTAGCAGGGATTGAGCAAGGTTGACAAAAATAGATATGCACATTGAAAAATTGAGACTTTTTATATCGACTGGGACATTCCTTCTACACTCTAGGTGACCATGGAAGGAGATCATTGATAAAATTGTGATTTTTGTCATCCATGTGCTGAGGAATCTCAGTAAGCAGCAGACTGAAATATTCAAAAGTATTTATCATATTCGCTTTTGCCGTTTCGACCAGACTGTAGAGGATAGCACTTGCTTTCGCACCGTTGGAAGATTCGGTCATTACAAAGTTCTTGAGGTCGATAGTAAAAGGTCGGATTGCCTGTTCAGCATAGTTGTTATCCATCGGGACACGTCCATCAGATAAAAACACACGAAGATATTCTCCCTGATTTATGCTATAAGCAAGAGCCTTGCCAATCGTGCCGTTATGGGGCACCTGGGAGTATTTCTATTTTGCTCATGCGGAATAAGCCTCCACTTTTTCAGAAAGAACAAGCTGACGCTGTTTTTTACGGTCTATAGCAGAGAGGTCATTGAAAGTATTGTCGATATGTATGATTTCAGTGATCATGCTGTATGCTTCCTGAGCAATCGACCCTTTGGTGGCGTCCTGACCGACAGACTTTATGAACTCCGCAAAAGGTTTTCTGGCATGGATCCAGCAGCCTGCGACTTTAAGATCCCGGCGCTCTTTGGCAAGTTTGTGGTAGACATGGTATCCATCTGTGACTCCGGTTCCGGCAAGACGACTGCGATTGATATTTTGTTAGGTTTATTAGAGCCACAAGGTGGAAGAGTATTAGCAGATGGTGTGGACATCCGGGATGACTATAGCAGCTGGTTGTCACATTTAGGCTATATTCCCCAGATGATTTTTATGTTGGATGATACGATTCGTGCGAATATGGCATTTGGTATTTCAGGATCAGAAGTAGATGATGCACAGGTGTGGAAAGCCCTGGAGGAAGCTCAGCTAAAGGAATTCGTACAGTCATTGCCGGGTGGACTGGATACCACGATCGGAGAACGGGGTGTGCGTTTATCGGGAGGACAGCGTCAGCGTATCGGTATCGCCAGAGCGTTATATACAGATCCGGAGCTGTTGATCTTTGATGAAGCTACGTCTGCACTAGATAATGAGACGGAGGCGGCGATCATGGAGTCGATTAATGCACTGCATGGTCGAAAGACTCTCATTATTATTGCGCATCGATTGACCACAATAGAGGAATGCGATATGGTGTATCGGGTTGAAAATGGACAGATTGTGCAGGAAAGATAGAAGAAAGAGGTGACTCAATGAAGATTCAGAAGCTGGAATTGAGTAATTTTCGGGGAATCGGACACTCAGAGTTGATGCTGAATGGTAGATCGGCTGTGATTTATGGCATAAATGGTATGGGTAAGTCTACGATTTTGCAAGCTTGTAATGTGTTGTTTTCTAGGATTTTTCAAATGCTCACAGATTCGAAACTCGGTAGTGGTCAAGTCTTGCGGATTGAAGATTCAGATATCAAAATTGGTGAGAGCAGATCATGTATAGCTATGAGGATAAGTCTGGACGGAAAGGGCTATCCATATAATAGAACTGCGGAACGCGAGGGCAAACGAACACATGCAGGTGTGGATGCCAGAAAAATTGTGGATAAAATGCTAAGCACATATTTGGGCAGTTATATAGCGCTGGAAGAAGAAGAACCGGATATGACTGATAAGGGTGCGAAGCAGGTATTGGTGCTTGATAAAAACAATATTCCGGTATATGCTTCATATGGCGTGAATCGGTATGTGGCAGATCGCGTTGGCAGACCGTTGGAAAAGGATGAAAAGCTGTTTGGAAAGCTGGAAGCCTGGCGTGATATCTTTGATCCGACAATCAATTTTCAACTGTTTTTTGAATGGTTTCGGGGACGTCAGGAGTATGAGAATAGCAGAAAGGTAGAAGATGAGACGGTTAAGGATGCGCAGTTATCGGCAGTTCGGTCGGCAATCCTAAAGATATTGGACAATGATTTCTCGGACATAAAGATTAAGATCACAGATGAAGATGCACAAATGGTAGCGGTGAAGCATGGTACGGAACTGAGCATTGCTCAGTTGTCTGAGGGGGAAAAGTGCGTGCTGGCCATGACGGGTGATCTGGCACGGAAATTAGCTATTGCAAATCCGAGTAGAGAAAATCCGTTAGAGGGGGAAGGGATAGTTCTTATTGATGAAGTGGATTTGCATTTGCATCCTTCGTGGCAGGGACGGATTATGCCTTTGTTGTTTCAGACCTTTCCGAATTTACAGTTTATAGTTACGACACATTCACCAAAAGTGCTTAGTGAGATTACGGATGAGGCAGATATCTTTGAGATTTGTCAGGAAGAGGACGACATATGTGTGAAACAACACGCGTCCATGAGCGGATGGGATATCAATTATATCATGCAGGAGTTTATGCATACAGATGTGTTAAACAAGAAGACAGATGAGCTGATCAACGAGATATATGATGCTATTGATCAGAATGATTTTGAACATGCAGAAAAACTGGTGGATGAATTGGCACGGCTGACAGATGATATAAATGTAAATGTAGTTCGAGCCAGAACATTGATTCATAGGAAACGATAGTATGAAATGGATACAAAAGAGTGATGAACCGCAGGAGATTCTGCAGTGGAAGCAAAAATTTAGGAACAGGCAGCATAGGATGGCGGATTATAGCGATCTGAATGATAATCTGGAGATCAAAGGTCAATTAAAGGCTAGTCTTTTATCAGAACAGGGATATATTTGTTGTTACTGCAGTAAGAGAATAGGCAATGAAAATTCTCATATCGAGCATTTTCGCCCAAAGGGACAACCCCAATATAGAGGGCTGTCTTTGGACTATACAAATCTATTGGCATCTTGTCAGGGTTTTCGGGAACGGGAAGAAAATTGTGGTCACAGTAAGGGAAATGATTTTGACGAAGAGTTGTTAATATCTCCGTTGGAGGAGGATTGTGAAACATTATTTACATTCAGCAATCGGGGAAAGGTACAAGCGGTTGACGGAAATGAGCGAGCAGTTTATACGATCAAAACGTTGCAATTAGACACGCCTGCTTTAAATTCAGCTAGGGAAGAAGCTATGTGGGCATCAGGCGCTATGAATGATATAGATGAGGCCGAATGTAAAAAACTATTAGATCTATTTACGAAAGTGGATGAAAATGGAAGATATGCAAGCTTTTGTGATGCGATTGCATATCATTTAAAGAAGAGATTGCAAGAATTGACATCTGCTGAATTATTAAAAGAGGAGACACGCGATGTTTGAGAATAAAACACTGTTAATCACTGGAGGCACTGGTTCCTTCGGTAATGCAGTTTTAAATCGATTTTTAGAGACAGATATAAAAGAAATCCGTATTTTTTCTAGGGATGAGAAGAAGCAGGATGATATGCGGCATGAGTTTCAGGCTCGGATGCCTGAGGCCGCAGGGAAGATCAAGTTTTTTATCGGAGATGTGCGTGATCTCGCTTCGGTGAAGAATGCGATGCATGGCGTGGACTATATATTTCATGCCGCAGCGCTAAAACAAGTGCCGTCCTGTGAGTTTTTCCCGATTGAGGCGGTGAAGACGAATGTACTTGGTACAGAGAATGTGCTGACTGCAGCGATTGATGCAGGAGTGCAGGCTGTTATTTGTTTGTCTACAGATAAAGCTGCTTATCCAGTCAATGCGATGGGAACGAGTAAGGCGATGATGGAAAAAGTTATTGTTGCAAAGTCGCGCACGGTAGATCCGGAGCGGACAAAGATCTGTTGTACACGATATGGCAATGTAATGTGTTCGCGTGGTTCTGTCATTCCGCTGTGGATTGATCAGATCAGAGAGGGAAATCCGATTACGATTACAGAGCCCGAGATGACACGTTTTATTATGTCGTTGGAGGAGGCTGTGGATCTGGTATTATTTGCCTTTGAAAATGGTACGAGTGGTGACATTTTGGTCCAGAAGGCTCCGGCATGTACGATCGAAGTGTTGGCGAAGGCTGTTACAGAGTTATTTGAGCCGGGTCATGAGATAAAGGTGATCGGCATCCGCCATGGAGAGAAGATGTATGAGACGCTTTTGACAAATGAGGAGTGTGCACATGCGATAGACTTGGGCGATTTTTACCGTGTTCCGTGTGACAAGCGTGACTTGAATTATGATAAATATTTTAAAGACGGAGATACAGAGCGCAATCCTCTGACAGAGTTCAATTCCAATAATACGCAGCTCTTGGATGTAGAGCAGGTGAAGGAAAAGCTGCTGTCATTGCAGTATATCAGGGATGTATTGGCTGCTTGGAGGGAACGGTAGAATATGAAGATATTAGTAACCGGTGCAAGGGGATTTGTTGGAAAGAATCTGATCGCGGCATTAAATAACATCCGTATGGGGCTGGATCGGACGAGGGGAATTTCGGATGATCTGACGATCTATGAATATGATATTGATTCTTCGCCGGAACTGTTAGACAGTTATTGCAGGGATTGTGATTTTGTATTCAATCTGGCGGGTGTGAACCGTCCGCAGAATCAGGAGGAATATATGCAGGGGAACTTTGGATTTGCTTCCCTGCTTCTTGGGCTGTTAAAAAAGCATCACAACACCTGTCCTGTGATGCTTTCTTCGTCTATACAGGCTTCGTTGGAGGGGCGGTTTGCGGGCAGTGAATATGGTCGTTCGAAAAAGGCAGGCGAGGATCTGTTTTTTGTATATGGACAGGAAACTGGTGCGGATGTGTTGGTCTATCGTTTTCCGAATGTGTTTGGCAAATGGTGCAGACCAAACTATAATTCGGTGGTGGCTACGTTTTGTCACAATATCGCACACGGATTACCGATACAGGTGAATGATCCGGCTGTGGAGCTGGAGCTGGTATATATTGACGATGTGGTTGATGAATTGATTTTAGCATTACGAGGACAGGCGCATCGGGATGAGAATGGATATTGCTATGTTCCGGTGACACATCAGGCGAAGCTGGGAGAGATCGCAGAATGGATCCAGGCTTTTCACGATATGAGACAGAATTTAGGCGTGCCTGATATGACTGCAGGTAGTTTGGAACAAAAGCTGTATGCGACGTATCTGAGTTATTTGCCGGAGGATGCGTTTTCTTATCCATTAAAGATGAATGTGGATGAACGCGGGAGCTTTACAGAGATTTTAAGAACGGTGGATCGGGGACAGTTTTCAGTAAATATTTCTAAGCCCGGTATTACAAAGGGCAATCATTGGCATCATTCCAAAAATGAGAAATTTGTGGTAGTGAGTGGAATGGCATTGATCCAGTTCCGTAAAATAGGAATAGATCCACAGACTGGAGAGAAGTATCCGGTGATTGATTATCATGTCAGTGGAGATCATATAGAGGTCGTAGATATACCGACAGGCTATACACATAATATCATTAATGAAGGGCAGTCTGATCTGGTGACGTTTATGTGGTGCAGCGAATGTTTTGATCCGCAGCATCCGGATACATATGCGGAGACAGTTTGACTATGAATATTTTGTTTTTGACATTGGTTCAATTTGATAATTTGCGAATGCATAATATCTATACGGATCTGCTGCAGGAATTTGTGGATCAGGGACATTTTGTATATGCGATATCTCCGGTGGAGCGGCGGCAGAATGTCCAGACCCATCTCAGCCAGGATGATGAACGGGCGAAGGTATTGCGCTTGCGGATCGGAAATACGCAGAAGACTAATATGATCGAGAAAGGGATATCCACCGTCACATTAGAGCAGACATTTATCCGTGCGATCAAAAAATATACGGCAGATATTCGATTTGATCTTGTGTTATATTCAACACCTCCGATCACATTGTGCAATGCGGTGCAGTATGTCAGACAGCGTGATCATGCGAAAACATATTTATTGCTCAAGGATATTTTTCCGCAGAATTCGTTGGATCTGGGGATTTTACAGACATCCGGGATCAAAGGAGTCTTATACCGGATGTTTCGAAAAAAGGAGCAGAAGCTTTACCGGATTTCTGATTATATCGGATGTATGTCGCAGGCAAATGTTGATTATGTGTTGAGGCATAATGCTTTGTCGGATCATCAGGTCATTGAAGTGAATCCAAATTGCATTTGTCCTTCAAAGAAGCGAACGGTATCAGAAGATGAGCGGGTGGCATTGCGGGAAAAATATGGGATATCTGTGGACAAATGTGCCTTTTTATATGGTGGTAATCTGGGTAAACCGCAGGATGTCAGACATATCGTTGCGTGTTTGCGGGCGTGTGAGGTTATTGATGATACGGTATTTGTCATTGCCGGGTCGGGTACCGACCGCTATATGTTGGAGCAATACGTGAATCAGGAGCGACCACAGCATGTGATATTATTGCCACAGATACCAATCGCTGAATACGAGCGTATGGTTGGTTGTTGTGACGTGGGGCTGATCTTCTTGGATCATCGGTTTACAATCCCGAATTTTCCGTCCAGGCTGTTATCATATATGGATGCCGGACTTCCAGTATTGGCGGCGACGGATTCCAATACAGATGTCGGTACGGTGATCTGTGAAGGTGGTTTTGGCGTTTGGTGTGAGAGCAATGGTACAGAATCGTTTGTAAGCGGTATCCGACAGATGTTGGATGCCGATCGCCGGGTGCAGATGGGTGCATGTGCGAGAACATATTTAGAAGAGCACTACACGGCGAGACGAGGTTATGATACGATTATGAGTCATTTTGACAAAGCATTGGATAAGAGGTAGAAGATATGGCAAAGCTGAAATTGATGACAATCATAGGCACGCGCCCGGAGATTATCCGGTTATCGGCTGTGATTAAAAAATGTGATCAGTATTTTGAACAGATTTTGGTGCATACCGGGCAGAATTATGATTATTGTCTGAATCAGGTGTTTTTCGAGGATCTGGGGCTGCGTGAGCCGGATTATTATCTGGAGGCAGTCGGGGCAGAGCTGGGAGAGACAATTGGAAATATTATTGCAAAAAGTTATCATCTCATGACAGAAGTACAGCCGGATGCGTTATTGATACTGGGAGATACCAATTCTTGCCTCTCAGCGATATCTGCAAAGCGGCTGCATATTCCGATTTTTCATATGGAGGCCGGCAATCGTTGCTTTGACGAATGTCTGCCGGAAGAGACGAACCGACGGATCGTTGATCATATATCGGATGTAAATATGTGTTATTCTGAGCATGCGAGACGTTATCTGAATGCGGAAGGAACTGCCAGGGAGCGAACGTTTGTGACAGGGTCGCCGATGGCGGAAGTATTGCATGCGAATCTGGAACAGATACAGGCATCGGATGTGTTGGATCGACTGACATTACAGCCGAAACAATATATGCTGTTATCTGCGCATCGTGAGGAAAATATCGATACCGAGAAGAATTTTATTGATTTGTTTACAAGTATTAATAAATTGGCAGAGACTTATGACATGCCGATTTTATATTCATGCCATCCCCGTTCCAAGAAGTTTTTAGAGCAGAGAGGGTTTCAATTAGATCCACGTGTGCAGCTGCATGAACCATTGGGATTTCATGACTATAACCATCTGCAGATGAATGCGTTTGCGGTGATCTCCGACTCCGGTACACTGCCGGAAGAAAGTTCGTTTTTTACCTCTGTCGGGCATCCGTTTCCGGCGGTTTGTATCCGAACCTCAACGGAACGCCCGGAGGCATTGGACAAAGGCTGTTTTGTACTGGCAGGTATTGCGGATGATGGTGTGCTGCAGGCAGTCGAGACAGCCGTAGCGATGAACGAAAATGAAGATTATGGGATTCCGGTGCCGTATTATACAGAAAATGTGAGTACGAAAGTAGTGAAGATCATCCAGAGTTATACCGGGGTCGTGAATAAGATGGTGTGGAGAAAATAGCCAGAGTAGAGCACGAATTTATTATGGGATCGTACTGGAGTAGAAAGGTATCAAATATGCGGGAAATATATATTATAGGAGCAGGTGGGTTTGGCCGGGAAGTACAATGGCTGATAGAGCGGATTAATGATATGAAACCTGTTTGGAAAATAGGTGGGTATATTGATGATAATCAGACAGGGATCGTAAACGGTCATCCGATTGTGGGAACCGTAGAGTCTTTTTTGCATACATATGAGAATTTTCAGAAGCAGATAGCTGTTGTGTGTGCTATAGGTAATTCGAAGATACGCAAGAAAGTGATAGAAAAGTTTTCATTTGTTAACTGGGTCGGATTTCCTAACTTGATAGATCCATCGGTATTGATGTCCGATCGTATTCACATGGGTAAGGGAAATATTGTATGTGCTGGTAATATTTTGACGGTTGATATCACATTGGGAGATTTTAATATCATTAATCTTGATTGCACTGTAGGTCATGATGTAGAAATAAGGGATTTCGTGACGTTATATCCCAGTGTAAACATATCTGGCGCCATTACATTGGAACCATGTGTAGAGATAGGAATCGGTGCACATATCATTCAGGGGCTATCTGTAGGATATGAAAGTATCATAGGTGCAGGTTCAGTTGTGATTAGAGATGTTCCAGCTGGATGTACGGCGGTGGGAAATCCGTGCAGAGTGATTAAGTGCGAGAAGAGTATAGTCGAGGATTTCCAAGATGATTGCAACTGTACAGGAGACAAACTTTTGATAAAGCAATAGATGTGTATATGTCTACGGAATGAAGATGGATTATACTAAAGTATTTTTTCTAGCAATAAATCACAAGAAGTCAAAAAGAAGGGGGATATTTACAAGATGAAAAAGTTTACAAAGGGATTGTGTTTAGTGCTGGCATTGATCTTGCTCGTCTGCGACAGTGGGATAGCAACATATGCGGATGTAGCAGGTGGAAGCAGTCAGTGGAATGCCATATCGCTCACAGCAGGCAAAGCGAAAAAGATGAAATTTTCAAAGGATGAGTCGAGTACATATTTTAATGTGACAGTCACGGAAGCCGGCAGACTGCGTGTTGCTATAGAGGGCAAGGATACAGGCTGTGGTGCCAAAATCGAACTTTTTCGCTCCGGCACAGAATGGCCCGATTGGAAGCAGGAACAGATAGTAAAGTATAATAAGTCAAAGAAGAAACTGTCTGGGAAACTGACTTCGGAGTATATTCTGCCAAAGGGCTTTTATGTAGTGAGAGTTACTCCGGATAAAGCCTTGAAAAAAGCAGCGAAATACTCGATTAAGGCCAGTATGATAGATGCTGGATATGACGATATCGAACCGAATGGATCGGAAGAAAGTGCCCAGCCAATGGACATTAGCAGCAAACGTGGTGTGAAAACTTACAAGATGCTGTTATCGAATGTGGGATTACCTGATCTGACAGATTTGACGGATTGCTTCACTTTTAAGCTGAAGAATGCGAAGAAATTTGATCTGAAGCTTAAATCAAAAAAATATTTGAGTGATACGAAAGTGATAATCTGCAAGAAAGAATCAGATGAGATCAAAGTCATTAAAAGTTATGAACTAAAAGGGAAGGCATTTAACAAAACAATTCAATTGAAAAAAGGAACTTATTTTATAAAGGTATGGTATTACGGTGATCAGACTATACAGATGCCGTATACGATATCCGCTAGTGTGAAATAGTGAAAGAGAAAGCGTTTTGTCATGAAAAATGGCAGGCGCTTTTTTTGTGCGATGAGGGATGCAGGAGCGGATGGGGCGCGAAGAGAAAATTAACAAAAATTTAAAATTTGATAAAAACCGACAGAAGGTTACATACATATGGGTGTGGTATGGTAAAAAAATAGAGAGTGAAAATTAGATGTTAATGCTAGGATGAATAACAAAATTTTGACATTAGGTTACTGCGAGAAGGTGATAAAGAGTGAAAAAGATATTCAAATGGTTTAAGAGATTGCCCAAGCGGACACAGCGCTGATTGTCAAGGTAGTTGTCAGTAAAAATTTATATTTTTTCAGGTTGGCAGATGTCTTCTGTACCTGATAGGAGTGTCAATGCATCTTTATATGACTTGACATTCATATCAGGCACAGAGCCTTGTTTTATCACTACCTTTCATGGCAAATAGATTTTACGAAACAGCAGTCTCTTCGATGGCAGTTTCCGTCTGTCCGTTCATTTTATCAGGATTTAAATATACTGTATCGGGCAGACTCCAGTCTCGGATTTCTCGCCCATTCCAGCGTTCTGGATGAGCCACCTTGGCTGCCTCATAAACACTACGACGTTTGTCAAGTATCTTGTCGGATAAGCCGCTGCGGCGCTGATAAGGGGTAAGGAATTTCAATCCACTATGATGATGGTCATGGTTATACCATTTGACAAACGAGCTGACCCATTTACGTGCTTCATCTAGTGTTGTAAATCCTTTTGGCTGGTAATTAGGGCGGTACTTCAGTGTTTTGAACAGACTTTCTGCGTATGGATTGTCATTACTTACACGGGGTCTGCTATTTGAGGGCGTTATACCAAGCTGATACAGGGTTGCCAGCATTGTTGCACCTTTCATGGGTGAACCGTTATCTGAATGTAATACTAATGGCTCTGTAGTAAGCCTTCCCTGTTTCAGGCAAATCCGCTTGATCAGGCTGCTGGCATGGTCTGCACTTTCTTCTTCGTAGACTTCCCAGCCAACAATGCTTCTGTCATAAAGATCTGAAAAAAGATACAGATAATAAAACATTCCTTTATGTGGTCCATTCAGATAAGTAATTGAATATGACTGATACTGGATATGATGATATTGAGCCGAATAATCCAGAAGAAAACGCTCAGCCGATGAATGTTAGCAGCAAGGGTGGCACAAAAACATATAAAATGTTGTTGTCTTACCTTGGAATAACAGGTGAGTCAGATTCTATGGATTGCTTTACGTTTAAATTAAAGGACGCCAAGAAATTTCATCTAAAATTCGCAATGAAAGAGTCTTTAGTTAACATGAGTATTGCGATTTGCAAGAAAGAAGCAGAGGAACTTACAGTAGTAGAACGTTTTGATCTAACGGGGAAGAAACTTGATAAAAAGATTGATTTGAAAAAGGGAACATATATTATTAAGGTATGGTATTATGGTGGTCGGGCTATTCAGATTCCGTATACAATATCAGGTAGTGTGAAGTAGTTGAATTCGTGTTGTGGGCAGTATGAATGATACATAGATTTTAAGAGAAAAATCGATAACGCGGAGAATCATATGATACTTTCGAAGGCGCTCTATCCTTTTATAGGATAGGGCGCTTTTGGCTTGGAAGGAGAGATGCTGGGCCAGTTGGTGAGTGAAGAGAAAATTAACAAAAATTTAAAATTTGATAAAAACCGACAGAAGGTTACAAATAGATATGTTATGATAAAAAATATAGAGGATGCTTTGTAAGCGCAAAATACTTCAACGGATTGTGTTGTACCTCAAATTATACCATAATAATTATTAGAGAAAAGGGGGAAATAGCAATATGAATGAACTTATTCAAATGATAACAGATGGAAAGGTATTAATAGTGCCAGTTATAGGTGCTATTGTGTTTGGAATTAAATGTCTTGTTTCGAGCGAAATAGATCTGGTTTTTTATAGCAGATCAAAACAATTGATAACCAGATTGGTAAAATGGTTGTTTGTCATGGTCTATTTTGGAGGCATATATTTTGCAATAGCTGTATCTACACTAAATAATGATATCCAGTTGAAGCCGTGGGTTAAAGGTGTAAATGCGATATGTTGTATAGTTATAGTCGTGGCATTTATACTATTGTTCGTGTTATATTTGTTGGGATTATCTTCATCAAAGCGAAAGCAAGCGATGGCGGTAGGAAAAGGATTTGTAATTGGAAATTTGCTTTGCATCGTGGCGTGTGTTACATCTGCGGTTGCTTTGGGGATTGAAGAGGTATTGTTGTTTTGCGGGATGCCAACAGACACATCTTTAGCAGCTATTTGTGCAATTGTCATAGCTATTGTCTTATTGCAGACTGCTTGCATGTATCTATATATAGAGTGGTTTAGATATATTTGTCCAATCCATATTTATGTGGAGTTGAATGTCAAAGATGAAGATCTGGTTCCAGAGAGAAACGAGATTGGCGATAAACATAAAAAGAAACAGATTTTGTATCCGTTATATGAGACCGGAAATGACATGTTGATGTGCAAGATAAAATCTGACAAAAAAGAGGATCTATATATACGGATATCAAAAGACAAGTTAAAAAATGTACCGATTCACGTGATGCATGGGGATAATAGTGCAAAGGTAGAGAAAATGGATTCCCAAGAGGGATCATAAGAAAATTGTTCCATTATTTGCTGGTTGGAAAATATAGTGGTCTCATAAATTAAGGCACTTTTTCGGACGGTTTTTAATGAATCTGATATGCTAAAATCAGTATGGAAGAGCGAGTTCACGAAAATGTCAAGACAAAGAAGAAATTTCAGTGCCAAATTCAAATCAGACCTTGTAATCGAACTACTTAAGGGGGGAGAAAGATCTCAATACCCGTGCAGTTGAAAATAATATCCAGCCAAATCTACTCCGTAACTGGAAAAAAGAATTCCCCGATAACGCTTTGGCTGTATTCGACGACAAGCGTGAGGACAACCTCAAAGAAAAGTATGCAAATTCCTCCATTGCCTAATAGAGCGCATTTTCCTTGACATACTTGTACAGATTGGTACACACTTTTTTTAGTGTATTAAAATAGCATTCCATTGGCGCATTGTCATATGGATAACTAATTCCTGATTTCTGAGTAATTGGATGTCAGACGGCACATTGTGGGAGGCGTAAACCGCACTTTGATTTCGGTGTTATCGCCTCTCCGATTGTGCCGTATCGGAATCTGCCGCAAATTCTGTGCGGGATGACCGCAGATTGTCGTAGCCTTGTTTGAAAGGTAGCAAGTGCTGCTTCTGAAATAAGGTCATGACAGGAGGCACAGCCTTGGAAATGCACTTTGAAAACTTCATCAATAAAGTCCCTGATTATCAACTGCAGCACGGATGACTTCAGCATTGATGATCTTCTTGTCTTGCTGGGAGCCAATGGTCAGGGCGTCTGTCATCGGATTGTCAATGAGATGGGGATTGCTCTGGGTAAGTTGTGTGCAGCCGCAAGAACTGCCGGATCAATGATGGTGGTGGATGCAGCTGCAAGTTGCTTGTGCAGGCTGTACTTTGAAATCTCATCATCAGAAAGCCTGACATAGTTGTAATGAACCGTGATCCGTGGGCGTAGTGCTTCATGCACCGGCTTGCAGAGCGTATCATTGAGATGGGATTCGCCGCACAGGATCAGTGTAAAATAGTTCACAGAATCGTAGCCGTAGTTCATGAGCATCTTGATATCATTCAGAATTCCAGTACTCAGGTACTGGAATTCGTCGATGGCGAGAAGCAGGGGCTGTCTTTTCTCTTTGCAGAGACAGGTGATCTGCTCTTGGATGGCCTTGGACATGCCGGTTTTACCGCCCTTATCGGGAACTCCGAGAATGGAACAGAGCTGCTTGCAAAAGTCAGCCACGCTGATTCCCTGCGACCTTTGAATCATCGATTGCCTGGGGCTGTGCGTTGTATGGCAGCTCTCATTGAGGTTGGTTCGGCGGATGTGGAACTTCTGATCTTCAAACTGAATGAAAGCAGAGACCATGTCATTCGGGAGATAACGGCTCCACCTTTGCGGAGATGAACTGCATGGGCACATCATAGCAGTAATAGATATGAGAAAATTGTTAATGGCAGGATTGTGTATAGAGGTCGAAAATCGTCGGAAAGTATCGATGGATATAGTGTAAGTGGGGGATTATAATAGAAATAAGGCAAGATGTTATTTTGGGTGAAAAAGCGGCAGGCTGATACATAGGAGAAGAAGAATGTTAATTTTATCAACGAAGCTAATTGTTAACGAAAAATTGACTCATACGGTATTTGTTCAAATGGTGATTGATTGGTTAAGTGGTAATCATAATTATGGATTTGATACCATTGAATATCCGCATCAATTACCGATGGTATTAGATTGTGAAAAAGACCATTTAGAGATAATGGAATATGGCGAGGCATTGACAGTACGTTTAGTCAGTAATTCGGATGGTGTGATTTGGACAAATGATTATGTCTTAACTTCGTTAAATAATCAGCATTTTTTATCTGTCCAGTTATATTCGGATACCGAAAATATGTCGGTAAAAATGCCGGAACGGTTTAATAAGCCAAGAATAATAAACCAAATTGTTGCAAAGGGTTTTGGTGGAATGGATGGTGATATTCCTGTGTCGGATACACCGCTGTTTATTTCAGCGGAAACAGTAGCTGGTATGTGTGATCTTATTATGAAAAAAACAGAATACGTTATGCCAATTATTTATGTTACATATCCGAGATATGCGCTTTACCAACCGATTGATTTTGATGAACTGGCAAAAAGTTTATCTGGAGTGGCACATGTAGTAGTAGAACCAAGGAATATGGCAAGTGAAATTCGACAAAAAACGGACGAACATAATCCTTATGACGGTGCAGTACAAATCTTTTACGGAAAAAATAACTCGTATCGATTGCTGCCAGATAATTATCGGTCGATGAGTGAAATGAGATCGGTGATTGAGAATATGGTTTATCAGAAGGTACTGATGACCCGAATGGATGATAATCTATCATGGATGCGCATTCACTTTAGATATTTGCAGAAAAAAAATCAGGATGATCCGGAATTACTTTCGGTATATGAGAAGTTGCTGAAGGGAAGCGAAAATGATGCTGTACTGAAACAGCAACGTATTGATGAATTGGAATATCAGGTAATGGAACTAGAAGATCAAATAAAGGATATGCAGGCGGTAATTAACCAGAAAGAAAGTGAAATTCAGAATTATCAATATAGATTTCAACAATCAGATCAGATGCAAAATACTAATAAAATTTGTATCGAATCAACAGAGGCAGATTTGTACGAGGGAGAGAGGAAAGATATAATTCTGAGAGTACTTGATAAAGAACGAAAGCAGATGGATATGTCGCAAGATTTGTGTATGTCCAGAAAATTCCACGTTCTGAGTAACGTTTTACAATTAAATAAAGA
>ERZ1035006.757-NODE-757-length-24565-cov-4.787026_pt1 | contig 24565 bp, 21 predicted proteins | sample MGYA00520694_ERZ1035006 | MGnify/ENA primary metagenome ERZ1035006 (study PRJEB33766, sample SAMN09781746) | gut metagenome | biome: gut microbiome | host: Homo sapiens | place: Madagascar | study: EMG produced TPA metagenomics assembly of the PRJNA485056 data set... | reverse complement strand
GAAAATATCCGCTGGTATGGTATAATAAATCCATAAGCAGCTCACAGGGCTTCTTATAGGTGCATATGGCTGGCGGAGAAGGTCTTCCATATGCCGTCGAGAGTGAAAGCTCTCAATTATGACAGGTAAAGGAGTGGGCATTATGAACTACAGAATCAGCGGAAAAAACATTGAGGTTACAGAGGGGCTTCGGACAGCCGTACAGGATAAGTTAAATAAACTTGAGAAGTACTTTACGGATGAAACAGAGGTACAGGTTACATTTTCTGTAGAGAAGGATAGACAGAAAATCGAGGTTACGATTCCTGTTAAGGGCAGCGTGATTCGTGCAGAGCAGGTAAGTGATGATATGTATGTGTCAATCGATCTGGTAGAGGAGGTTATCGAGAGACAGGTTAATCGTTATAAGAAGAAGTTAGTAGATCAGCAGCAGAATGCAGCATTTTTCCAGAAAGAGTTTCTGGAGGATGAGGATGTTGATGATGAAGAAATCCGTATTATCCGGAGTAAGAAGTTTGCTGTAAAACCAATGGATGCTGAAGAGGCTTGTATTCAGATGGAATTATTAGGACATAACTTCTTTGTATTCAGAAATGCTGAGACAGATGAAGTAAATGTGGTCTATAAGAGAAAAGGAAATACATATGGTTTGATCGAACCGGAGTATTAAGTCGATCATGTGAGTCAGAAAGGCAGTTCCCGTCTGAAACGGGAACTGCTTTTTTTCTTGCACGAAAGAATCAATAGTGTTACAATGTAACAGATTGTAAAGAACCATTCATTTGGTTTTGTGATGGATCAGGAGAGAGACCGAAAAACTAAGTATAGGAGTTGTAGGAATGAGTATTATAGAAAAAGTGTTTGGGACACATAGTGAGAAGGAATTAAAGAGAATTTATCCTTTGGTAGACAAGATTGAAGCACTGGATTCTACGATGGCAGCCTTAAGTGATGAAGAACTGAGAGGCAAGACAGATGAGTTTAAGGCGAGACTGGCGAAGGGGGAAACGCTGGATGATCTGTTAGTAGAAGCATTTGCTACTGTGAGAGAAGCAGCATATCGTGTCCTGAAGATGAAGCATTACCGGGTACAGCTGATCGGTGGTATCGTTCTGCATCAGGGACGTATTGCAGAGATGAGAACCGGTGAAGGTAAGACATTGGTATCTACACTTCCGGCATATCTGAATGCACTGGAAGGCAAGGGTGTTCATATTGTAACGGTAAACGACTATCTGGCAAAGCGTGATGCTGAGTGGATGGGTCAGGTACATGAGTTCCTGGGGCTTAAGGTCGGAGTGATCCTGAACAGTTCAACCAATGATGAACGGCGGGAAGCATATAACTGTGATATTACATATATCACAAATAATGAATTAGGATTTGATTATCTTCGTGATAATATGGTTATCTATAAGGAACAGCTGGTTCAGAGAGAGCTGCATTATGCAATCGTCGATGAGGTGGACTCCGTATTGATCGATGAGGCAAGAACTCCGTTGATCATTTCCGGACAGAGTGGAAAGTCTACGGATTTATACCGGATGTGTGATTATCTGGCACGCCGGATGCAGAAGGGTAGTTCCGACGGTGAGATCACCAAGATGGATGCCCTGATGGGAACCGATATTGAAGAGGATGGAGATTTCCTGGTCAATGAGAAAGATAAGATCGTTATGCTGACTGCACAGGGTGTAAAGGAAGTCGAGAAGTTCTTCCACATTGATAACCTGGCAGATGCAGAGAATCTGGATATACAGCATAATATGATTCTGGCATTAAAGGCACATTATCTGATGTTCCGCGATAAGGATTATGTTGTAAAGGATGACGAGGTTCTGATCGTTGATGAATTTACCGGACGTATTATGCCGGGCCGTCGGTATTCGGATGGTCTTCATCAGGCGATTGAGGCAAAGGAGAATGTTAAGGTTAAGCGTGAGAGTAAGACACTTGCTACGATCACGTTCCAGAACTTCTTTAATAAATATGCAAAGAAGGCCGGTATGACCGGTACAGCACAGACAGAGGAAACAGAGTTCCGTGAGATTTACGGTATGGATGTTATTGTGATTCCGACGAATTTACCGATTCGAAGAGTGGATCATGATGATGCAATGTTCCGGACCAAGCGTGAGAAGCTGAATGCAGTCGTAGAGTCTGTGAAGGAGTCTTATGAGAAGGGACAGCCGGTACTGGTTGGTACCGTCAGCATTGAAGGATCGGAAGAACTGAGCCGTATGCTGGTAAAGCAGGGCATTCCGCATAAGGTATTGAATGCGAAGTTCCATGAAATGGAGGCAGAGATCGTTGCAGATGCCGGACAGAAAAAGGCTGTTACCATTGCAACGAACATGGCAGGTCGTGGTACCGATATTAAGCTTGGCGAGGGTGTTCTGGAACTGGGCGGATTAAAGATCATCGGTACAGAACGTCATGAGTCCAGACGTATCGATAATCAGCTTCGTGGACGTGCCGGTCGACAGGGTGATATTGGTGAATCCAAGTTCTATCTGTCTATGGAGGATGATCTGATGCGGTTATTTGGTTCCGAGCGGATCATGACAATGATGGATCAGTTAAATGTACCGGAAGGGGAAGAGATTCATCACAAGATGCTTACCAAGGCTGTAGAGCGGGCACAGAAGAAGATTGAGAATAATAACTTTGGTATTCGTCGTAATCTGATGAAATATGATGAAGTTAATAATGAGCAGCGAGAGATCATTTATGCAGAGCGTCGGCGTGTATTAAACGGAGAAAACATGCGTGATGTTGTGTTTAACATGATGATGGATACCGTGGATTCCTGCGTGGATCAGACAATCATGAGCGGAACGGATGCGGCGGAATGGGATATCCGTGCACTGAATGAGCTTCTGATACCGATCGTTCCGATGGATCCGATAGAGCTGACAGAGGAAGAGAAGTCAACCGGCGATGTGAAGAAGTTAAAGCAGCGCCTGAAGGAGATTACAGCGAAGCTGTATGAAGAGAAGGAAAGCGAGTTCCAGCAGGAGGAGCAGATCCGAGAATTAGAGCGGGTTATCTTATTAAAGGTAATTGACCGCAAGTGGATGGATCATATTGATGATATGTCACAGCTCAGACAGAGCATCGGTCTGCAGGCATATGGACAGAAGGATCCGGTTATTGAATATAAGTATGCCGGCTATGATATGTTCCAGGAAATGACAAAGGCGATTAAGCAGGATACGACCAGATTGCTGTTACATGTACGTGTTGAGCAGAAGATTGAACGTGAGCAGGTAGCAAAGGCAACCGGAACCAATAAGGATGATACGGTAGCCAAGGGACCAATTCGGAGAAAAGAAGCTAAGATCGGAAGAAATGATCCATGTCCATGCGGTTCCGGACTGAAGTATAAGCAGTGCTGCGGACGTGGTAAATGATTCCAAAACAGCAATTAATATCAGAAAATAAAGTAGGTGAGAGTAGTGATCGAGTTAGATCAGGTTCGATTTGAACTGAAAAACTATCGTACACCACTTGCGGAAGTAAGGGATTCACTTTGACATCCCTTATCTGAAGGATGAGTTGGAAAAGTACGATTATCAGATGCAGGAACCGGGATTCTGGGATGATGTGGAGAAGTCCCAGGAGACTATGAAAAAGGTGAAAGCACTGAAGGATACCGTAGAGAATTTTGAAGCATTGGAGCAGGAATACGAGGATATCGATACTATGATCCAGATGGCTGAGGAGGAGAATGAGCCGGAGCTTGTGCCGGAGATTCAGGAGATGCTTCAGAAATTTATAACCGATTTTGATGCTTTACGGATACGGACATTATTGTCCGGCGAATTTGACCGGGAGAATGCGGTCGTGACACTGCATGCAGGAACCGGCGGAACAGAGGCCTGCGACTGGGTAAGTATGTTATATCGTATGTATACCCGATGGGCGGAGAAAAAGGGTTTTCAGGTAGAAGTCCTGGATTATCTGGATGGAGAAGAAGCCGGAATCAAATCCGTAACATTCCAGGTGAATGGAGAGAATGCATTTGGCTATCTGAAGTCAGAGAAGGGTGTACACCGTCTGGTGCGGATATCACCGTTTAATGCAGCTGGTAAGCGCCAGACTTCTTTTGCATCCTGTGATGTTATGCCGGATATAGAGGAAGATTTGGAAGTAGAGATCAATGAAGATGATCTGCGGATCGATACGTACCGATCAAGCGGTGCAGGCGGTCAGCATATTAATAAAACATCTTCGGCGGTCAGAATTACACATATCCCGACAGGGATAGTGGTACAGTGTCAGAATGAGCGCTCACAGCATAGTAATAAAGACCGTGCCATGAAGATGTTAAAAGCAAAGCTTTATATGATCAAGCAACAGGAAAACCTGGAGAAGATATCGGATATCCGGGGCGAAGTACTTGATAATACATGGGGCAGTCAGATTCGGTCTTATGTGATGCAGCCGTATACGATGGTGAAGGATCACCGGACAAATGCAGAATCGGGAAATGTAAGTGCAGTTCTGGATGGCGATATTGATTTGTTTATTAATGCATATCTGAAGTGGTCTAATACAAATCGTGATGCAGTACAGGATTAAAACAGGGGAACAGGAGTGATGGTATGAGCGAAGAGAAACATGTAGTATTCCGCTTAGGGAATGAGAAATACAGTATGAATATTGCATATGTAAAAGCAATCGAAGAACAATATTCGATTATTCCGCTTCCGGATGCTCCGGAGAATGTAAAAGGAATGATCAATCTTCGGGGAGAAATCATTCCGGTCTACAGTCTTCGGTCGCGGTTTCATATGGAAGAGATTGAAAAGACCAGAGATACCCAGCTTCTGATCGCGATGGCTGATAATATACAGATTGCATTTGAGGTGGATCAGGTTATAGGGATTGAAACGATTGAAGAGGAGAACAGAAGGGAGATACCGGTTGTGATCCGTGGAGAATCGACCGGATATATCGGTGGAATTCTGAACATCCGGGATCAGATCGTTGTAGAAATATCAGTTGCCAATATAATGTCAGAAAGTGAATGGGCAGACATTGAACAATTGATGAGAGAGCATGAGTAAAACCCGGCACAACAGTGCCTGAATAAAGACAAAAAGGAGAAACAAGAGATGATAAACATTGCGGTATTAGGCTATGGTACAGTTGGTTCCGGAGTCGTAGAAGTTATACAGACCAATCAGGAGATTGTAAATAAGCGGGCAGGTCAGGAAGTAAATATTAAATATGTATTGGACCTGCGTGAATTCGAAGGAGATCCGATCCAGAAGATTCTGGTTCATGATTATGATACAATTCTGAATGATAAGGACGTCAAAGTAGTTGTTGAAGTAATGGGTGGTGTAGAGCCGGCGCATACCTTTGTGAAGCAGGCACTGGAAAACGGAAAGAGCGTATGTACCTCTAATAAAGAAATGGTTGCAAAATACGGTGCTGAGCTGATTCAGATTGCAGAAGACAATAATGTGAATTTCCTGTATGAAGCAAGTGTTGGCGGTGGTATACCGATCATCCGGCCGTTAACCAGTTCCCTGACCTGTGATGATATTACTGAGGTTTCAGGAATTTTAAATGGTACTACAAATTATATCCTGACTAAGATGCGTGACGAAGGGGCTGCATTTGCAGATGTACTGCGGGAAGCACAGGAGAAAGGATATGCGGAGCGGAATCCGGAAGCAGATATCGAAGGATATGATGCCTGCCGTAAGATCGCAATCTTAACTTCTTTGGTATGTGGTCAGCAGGTTGATTATGAGGATGTGCATACAGAAGGTATTACAAAGATTACAGAAAAAGATTTCTTATATGCGAAGGCATTAAAGGGTTCTATTAAATTATTGGGAACCTATCAGCGTATGGATGGAAAAGCATATGTAATGGTTGCACCGATGATCGTGAGTGAAAAACATCCGTTATATCATGTAGATGGTGTGTTTAATGCAATTTTTGTTCACGGCAATATGTTAGATGATGCTATGTTCTATGGACGGGGAGCCGGAAAGCTGCCGACAGCCAGTGCAGTAGTATCTGATGTGGTAGATGAAGTAAAGCATATGGGGAAAAACATTATGCAGATTTGGGAACCCGGTAAATTAGAGCTGGGCAACTTTGATGAGTGGAAGCATAGATTCCTGGTGCGGATTCAGTCTGCAGATATTGATGACGTAGATATGGAGGATGTAAAAGAAGCATTTGGTGACGTATTATATATCAAGGCACCGGGTGTTGAGAATGAGACCGCATTTGTTACAACTCCGATCGAAGAAGGAAAGTTCAGAGAAGCAATCCAGAAGTTTAGTGGCGTTCTGAATACAGTACGTGTAGGATTTTAAGACATACAATATAGAAAGATAATAATAGATAGTAAGTGAAGTGGAAGAAATATCCGGATATTTAAGATGGTTAAATATTCGGATATTTTGGACTATAAAACAAAGGAGGAGACTATGAAAAGACATTATCTGAAACAAGTAATAGCAGCAACGTTAAGTGTAGCAATGATACTGACGACGATGCCTGCTGCCAAAGATGGAACAGCAGTTTATGCAGAAGAACTGCAGGAATCCGGCAATGAGTCAGAAAATATAGACTACAGTATTATGGATACATCGGAAATGATAGGGGAAGCTGTCCAGAATGACAGAAGTGCATCGGAAGCAGAGGTGTTAACAGATGCATATATAGCTCCGAATGGTGGAACAGCAGACATGCAGGCAGAGGAAATGCCGAAAGCACCACAGGGATATCAGTTGGAAGGATCGACAGGAGAAGAAACTGTAGTAACTGAAGACACAGAACCTGAGGAAGAGACACCGGCAACCACGGAAGAAGTGCTGACCGAGGAAGAAGCATCAGTAACCACGGAAGAAGTGCCGACTGAGGAAGAGACATCAGTAACTACGGAAGAAGTGCCGACCGAGGAAGAGACATCAGCAACCACGGAAGAAGTGCCGACTGAGAAAGAGACATCAGCAACCGCGGAAGAAGTGCCGATCGAGGAAGAGACATCAGCAACCACGGAAGAAGTGCCGATCGAGGAAGAGACATCAGTAACCACGGAAGAAGTGATAACTGAGGAGGAACAACCGGTAATATCTGCGACGACAGTAGATATGTATCCGGAGGTGGCCGGCGGTACCTGTGGTGAGAAACTGACGTGGAGTTTGTCTAATGGTACGTTAACGATTAAAGGAACCGGTGCCATGACTGAGTATAGTTATGATAATCGTCCATGGGAGAATGACATAAATAGTATCAAGAAGGTTGTAATCCAGAATGGAGTAACAACGATTTCGCCATATGCATTTTATAAATGTGAGAAACTGCAGTCGGTTACAATTCCGCAGAGTGTTCAGACAATTGGAAAAATACTATTTGCAGAATGTGCGGCGCTGAAAACTGTATCCCTTCCGGCAAAAGTGACGACAATTCCATACGCTTGTTTTGCAAACTGTACAGAGTTGCAGAGCATAGAAATGCCGGGCGTAACGACGATTGATGATTACGCTTTTCAGGGGTTGAATATGCCAAGTATGCAGATTGGGAAAAAGGTAACCAAGATTTCATATCTGGCATTTGCCTCAGCCAGGATTAAAGCATATACAGTGGAAAACGGAAATCCGGTATATACATCGAAAAATGGAGTGATTTACGCAGATAAGGGAAAGACATTATATGCATATCCAGCGGGTTCCACTGCGAGCAGCTTTGCAATTCCTTCCGGCGTGACAAAAATCGGAGATGCAGCATTTATAAGTGCCAAATATCTGATGGCAGTGACATTCCCATCTTCCGTGAAAACTCTGGGAGCCAGTGCATTTCAGGGGAGCGGATTGCGCTCAGTGACGATTCCGGATACGGTCACGTCAGTGGATAATTTTACATTTTATGAGGCTGGTGTAAAGACAGTGACATTTGGAAAAGGCTTAAAGACGACAGCCTATGAGATGTTTGAGAAATGCAGAGAACTGGAAACGATTAATTTTGGTGGCATTCAGGAGCTAGATGCACGGACATTTGCATATTGTAGTAGTCTGGAAAATGTTACGATTCCGGCCGGAGTCAAGAGAATCGGCAATGGTACATTTGGCGAATGCTGGATGCTGGAAACGGTAACGATTCAGGGAACATTGGATTGCATTCCGTTTCAGGCGTTTTTGAATTGTTCATCACTTAAGAATGTGGTTATTACAGGAAAGGTGCCGGATATTTACAGAGCGTCCTTCTTAGGATGTCGCAGCTTGAAATCAATTACCCTGCCAAAGACGACAACATACGTACATCCTTGGGCATTCGAAACAGGAACAGAGATTCATTGTTTGAACGCAGCTATGAAACCATTCGGAAAACATGGTTATCGACAGCTGGATACGGTCAGTATCAATGGTAAATATTACTATTCAAAAGCTTATGAAGTGCTGGATCTGGTGAATCGGGAACGTGCGAAAAACGGTCTGGGTAAGCTATATATGAATCAGGAATTACTGGAGACGGCCATGACAAGAGCCGGAGAGACCGCAGTCTGTTTCTCGCATACCAGACCGGACAGTTCGCTCTGCTTTGAGCTGAACATGGATATGAGCGCAGAAAATATTGCAGCAGGTCAGACCAGTGCAGCCGCCGCTATGGATAGCTGGATGAATTCACAGGGACACCGGGAAAACATCTTGTCAAAAGAAGTTTCCAACATCGGAATCGGATGTTTTTATCATAACGGTACTTACTATTGGGTACAGTGCTTCGGAACAGGATCCGATAGCGGCAATTGTAAGAAACCGGCAGATGCATCAAAGACGCAGACGATTCAGATCGCTGACAGTACGTTTTCGGATGCAAGCATCGGTGACGGGATAAGCTTCTCATTTGGCGAACCAAAAGAATATTCTTATAGTATGAAGCTGGTACCGGAGACAACGGTGCTTTCCAAGGGACAGACAACAAAGGTAAAAGTACTGTTAAAGAATGCCGGGACAGACTACTGGTATGCGACATTGAACAATTCCGGTATTACGTGGAGCAGCTCAGACCAGAGTACCATGGCTGTATCTGCAGGAAAAGTGACAGCGAAAAAAGATGGTACCGCAACGATCAAAGCGAGTCTGAAATATTACTCGGCAAAGGTGAATGTCGGTTCAAAACAACTTACAAAAGTAGAACAGTTTGTTTCGCGGTTATATACCAAGTGCCTGAAGCGGAGTCTGGATACCGATGGATTAAAGTACTGGAATGACATGCTGGTTTCAAAACAGAAGAGTGGTGCAGAAGTCGGTTATGGATTTGTATTCAGTGATGAATATAAGGCTAAGAAGACAACAGATAAACAGTTTATTACGATGCTCTATCAGGTGTTTATGGACAGAGAACCGGATCAGGCGGGGCTTACATATTGGGCAGGTCTGTTAAAAGATGGCGTATCAAGAGAATATGTGTATCATGGATTTGCAACCTCACAGGAATATACGAATATCTGTAATTCTTATGGCATCACACGTGGCACGATCACATTAAAACAGGCACGGGACAAGAACATTAATCTGACCCGATTTGTAACAAGAATCTATGATAAGGCTCTGGCAAGAAGCTGGGATGAATCAGGATTAAATTACTGGTGCGGTCAGATTCAGAGCGGAGCAATGACTCCGACACAGGTTGCGGAAAACTTTATTTATGCTAAGGAATTTACCGATAAGCACTTAAGCAATACAGAGTATGTGAAGGTGCTCTATCGGACCTTTATGGGACGGGAAGCCGATAATGCCGGATTAAACTACTGGGTCGGCCGTCTGAATAAGGGCGAGAGCCGCAAGACGGTGTTGAAGAGCTTCGCAGGATGTCCGGAGTTTAAGAATATTGTAAAGAGCTTCGGATTATAGAAATAGAAACCGGGTTATTATGTCAGGTGAAATGGCAGAATAACCCGGTTTTATGAGTATAGAAGGAGGCTGTTGGCATAGTTCCGAGCCATCCGGTTTCCACTATACGAACCATTAAAAATATGGTAAAATACATTTCGTATAATTGAATGCAATATACTCTGCAAAGGAGGAATCTATATGGGAATGAAACGGACAGACTACATTGGCTGGGATCAGTATTTTATGGGAATTGCACTGCTTTCCGCAGAGCGCAGTAAGGATCCGTCAACACAGGTAGGAGCCTGTATCGTAGATGAGAATAACCGGATTTTATCCGTTGGTTATAATGGAATGCCATGTGGCTGTGATGATGATGAGATGCCGTGGGGGAAAGTTGGAAATGCACTGGATAACAAATACTTCTTTGTGTGCCATGCGGAGCTGAATGCAATCTTAAATTACCGGGGAGGTTCTTTAAGAGGTGCCAAATGCTATTCCACATTATTCCCATGTAATGAATGTGCGAAGGCAATCATTCAGAGCGGAATCAGAGAAATCATTTATTTGTCAGACAAATATGCAGATACAGAGGCAACAATCGCATCCAAGCGGATGTTCCGGATGGCCGGTGTGAAGTTCCGGGCATTTGAACCACAGGGCAAGACGATTACATTGCATATATAGTAGAAATATCCACAGGCAATATAAACGCCTGTGAAAGAACATGAGAACCGGAGGAAAGAACAACATGGATATCACGAAGGTGATTGCTACAGAATTAGGAATTCGAACCAGTCAGGTAGAGGCTGTTATTAAATTGATCGATGAAGGAAATACCATTCCGTTCATTGCGAGATACAGAAAGGAAGCACATGGCGGACTGAATGATGAGGTTCTGCGTAATCTGGACGAGCGGCTTACATATCTGCGTAATCTGGAGGAACGGAAGGAAGCAGTCCTAAAGTCTATCGAGGAGCAGGAGAAGCTGACGCCGGAGCTGCAGAAGCAGATCGAGGAAGCAATGACATTGGTAGCAGTGGAGGATTTGTACCGCCCGTATAAGCAGAAGCGCAGAACCAGAGCGACCATAGCGAAAGAGAAGGGACTGGAAGGTCTGGCAAATATCATCTGGCTGCAGATGACGAAGCAGCCGATCGAAGAAGAAGCGAAGGCATATCTGAATGAAGAAAAGGGCGTTGCAAGTGTTGAGGATGCGATTCAGGGTGCGAAAGATATTTTGGCAGAAACCGTTTCGGATCAGGCACAGTACCGGACATGGATCCGGAACATTACCTGGAAGGAAGGTATCCTGACTTCGACCGCGAAGGATCCTGAGGCAGAATCCGTTTATGAGATGTATTATGATTTCCAGGAGGGGGTAGCTAAAATGGCAGGCTACCGGATCCTGGCGGTGAATCGTGGTGAGAAGGAGAAGATCCTGACGGTTAAACTTCAGGCACCGGAGGAGAAGATCCTGAATTATCTTGAGAAACAGGTGATTGTAAAGGATAATCCGGTAACAACTCCGATATTAAAGGATATTTGTGAGGACAGTTATCATCGTCTGATCGCAGATTCCATTGAGCGTGATATCCGAAATGAAATGACAGAGCATGCAGAGGACGGTGCCATCGAGGTATTCGGACAGAATCTGAATCAGCTTCTGATGCAGCCACCGATCGCCGGACAGGTTGTATTAGGCTGGGATCCTGCATTCCGTACCGGCTGCAAGCTGGCTGTTGTAGATGCAACCGGAAAGGTTCTGGATACGAAGGTAATCTATCCGACTGCACCACAGAATAAGATAGAAGAGTCGAAAAAGATCGTACATCAGCTGATCCGTAAATATGGAATCACTCTGATTTCCGTAGGAAACGGTACCGCATCACGGGAATCCGAGCAGGTGATCGTAGATCTGTTAAAGGAGATCAAAGAGCCGGTACAGTATGTAATTGTAAATGAAGCCGGAGCATCCGTATATTCAGCAAGTAAGCTGGCAACCGAGGAATTCCCGAATTTTGATGTCGGACAGCGGAGTGCGGCATCCATTGCCAGACGGATTCAGGATCCACTGGCTGAACTGGTAAAGATTGACCCGAAATCTATAGGTGTCGGACAGTATCAGCATGATATGAATCAGAAGAAGCTGGGGGATGCCCTGTCAGCAGTGGTGGAGGATTGTGTAAACCATGTCGGTGTAGACTTAAATACAGCATCTGTATCACTGCTTGAATATGTATCCGGCATTTCCAAGGCATTAGCGAAGAATATCGTAGCTTACCGGGAAGAGCATGGAAGCTTTAAGAACCGGAAGGAGTTGCTGAAAGTGGCGAAGCTTGGGCCGAAAGCATTTGAGCAGTGTGCCGGATTCATGCGGATATCCGGTGGAGAGAATCCGTTAGACGGAACCAGTGTTCATCCGGAGTCTTATGAGGCAGCGACAAAGCTGCTGACAAAGCTCGGTTATCATCTGGCAGACATTGCATCCGGCGGATTGATCGGGTTATCACTGGCTGCGAAGGATACAAAGACATTATCCAAAGATCTGGATGTTGGTGAGATTACCTTAAAAGATATTATTCAGGAGCTTGAAAAGCCGGGCAGAGATCCACGGGATGAGATGCCGAAGCCGATCCTGCGGTCCGATGTTATGGAGATGAAGGATTTAAAGGAAGGCATGATCTTAAAGGGAACCGTCCGGAATGTCATTGATTTCGGCGCATTCGTAGATATTGGTGTTCATCAGGACGGGCTGGTGCACATTTCACAGATGAGCGATAAGTTTATCAAACATCCGTTGGAAGTGGTCAGTGTCGGTGATATTGTAGAGGTTAAGATTTTGGGCGTGGATCTGCAGAAAAAGCGGATCCAGCTTACAATGAAGTTATAAAAATCAGGGGAGAGATGGAGAAATATCAAATACAGCATAGAAGCAGAAGGAGAGAAACAGATGATGCAGAGGGAATCAGATACAGAAGTTCAGGTAGAAAATCAGTCAGAATCACCGGTAACAGATGCACAGGCGGAAACAGAGGGGGTACGGATTTCCGTAGGCATGAAAGTAGGATATATGTATTCGTTTTTGATGCAGCATACCCACCGTTCATTTAAGGGGATTTTTGGCGTGTGCATCAGTGTGGCGGCATTGGCAGCATTTGCATTGTCCTTTGATGGAAGTGGAGATACAACACGCAAGGTGATCCTGCTGATCATAGGGCTCCTGTTTACGGTTGTAAATCCAATCATCCTGCTGATCAAGGCACAGCAGCAGGTATTGTTGTCGCCGGTATACAAGAATCCGTTAACATATCTTTTTACAGAAGACGGAATGACAGTCAGCCAGGGTGAACAGGAACAGTCATTAGCCTGGAATGCGATTCTGGAGGTGCGGAAAACGGCATCGGTACTGATCATATATACAGCTAAGAATACTGCGTCCATTCTCGCATATAAGGAAATGGGAGAGAAGAGGCAGGCTGTGGAAGAGATGATTGCAAGAGGCTGTAAAAAGGCGGGTATAACGAAGATCCCGGCATCCATGGAAAAGGATGCTTAAGTAGGATAGAATTGAGGACAGAACATTGAGTGAAACAATAATAAAAAACAGTTACAGTGCAGAGGACACCTATCAGATCGGATATCAGCTGGCGGCAAATGCAAAGCCGGGGGATGTGTTCTGCCTGATCGGAGATCTGGGCGTGGGAAAGACCGTGTTTTCGCAGGGGTTTGGTGCAGGACTTGGAATTGAGGAGCCGATCAACAGTCCAACCTTCACAATTGTGCAGGTATATGATGAGGGCCGGCTTCCGTTCTATCATTTTGACGTATACCGGATTGCAGATGAAGATGAATTATTTGAAATTGGGTTTGAGGAGATGACGGATGGAGATGGTGTGTCTCTGATCGAGTGGGCCAATCTGATTCCGGGCAGTCTGCCGGAGCATTATACGGAGATTTTGATCGAAAAGGAATTAGAACAGGGATTTGATTATCGGAAGGTTTCGATTACCGGCCGATAATAGATGGAGGAATGAGTTATGAAGATATTGGCAATGGACAGTTCCGGACTGGTAGCATCTGCAGCGATTATTGAGGACGATGTAATGCGTGCGGAGTATACGATGAATTATAAGAAGACGCACTCACAGACTCTGCTGCCTATGATTGATGAAATTGTTAAAATGACGGAGACGGATTTAAATAGCATCGATGCAATTGCAGTAGCAGGCGGTCCGGGATCCTTTACCGGACTCCGAATCGGATCTGCAACCGCCAAGGGTCTTGGACTGGCACTCGATAAGCCGTTGGTCAGTGTGCCGACAGTGCAGGGATTGGCTTACAATTATCAGGGATTTACGCAGCTGATCTGCCCAATCATGGATGCCAGAAGAGGTCAGGTCTATACCGGTATCTATCGGTTCCATGGCAGAGATTGCGAGATCATAAAGGAGCAGTGTGCAATCTCAATCGAAGAACTGATGGAGGCACTGACGGAAGCATGGAGCGGGCAGCCGGAGCTGCCGCAGGAAGTAGTATTTCTGGGAGATGGTGTGCCGGTGCATCAGAGCTATATTGAAGAATACTGGGAGAAATCAGAGAAGCAGGTATCCTTTGCACCACCGCATATGAATGGACAGCGGGCAGGATCTCTTGCAATGTGTGCCATGCAGATGTATAAGGAAGGACGGACGGAAACGGCAGCAGAGCATCATCCGGATTATCTCCGACTGTCGCAGGCAGAACGTGAGAAAGCAGAGCGCGAGAAAGCGAAGAGCAGTGTGTGATAAACAGGTGAGAGAATGAAGAAGCAGGATATATGCGTCCGGGAAATGACTCCGGCAGATGCTCATGTGGTGTTTGACATTGACCGGATATGTTTTTCGGAGGTCTGGAGTGAACAGATCTTTCTGGATTTATTTCAATATACGTCAAACCATTATTATGTTGTGGAGCAGGGACATACATTGTGCGGCTTTGCCGGCATCAGTGTGGCAGGAGATACCGCAGACGTGATGAAGATTGGAGTGCTTCCGGAATATCGCAGGATGGGAGCAGCACAGCAATTATTGCAGATGCTTTTGGTCAAAGCAAAAGAAACCGGATGCGAGCAGGTTATGCTGGAGGTCCGGGAGTCCAATGCGGCAGCCAGACAGCTATACCGTAAAAATGAGTTTGAAGAGCTGGCAGTCCGGAAACAATACTATACGCAGCCGGTCGAGAATGGGATCGTGATGAACAGAAAATTGACAGATTTTTCTACTGTACGACAATAGTCATTTTCTTATATAATGATAGCAGATACTTACCATAGAGAATGTGACAGAAGCGAGGTTATGAGATGGAACAGATTCGGTGCAATTGCTGCGGACGGCTGTTAGGGCAGGGAGAACGTGCAGGAGAAGATTATCTGAAGGTAACAAAGGAGTGGGGATATTTTTCTGAAAAGGATCTGGAGCTTCATGAATGGTATCTCTGTGAGAAATGTTATGATTCCCTGATTCAGGGATTTCAGATCCCGGTAAAGATTCAGACAATAGAGGAAGTGTTATAGGACATGAAGCTGTTAGTGGTAGAGGACAATGAGACGATCCTTCTGGGACTGGAATATTTGTTGCGGGAGGAAGGATATGAGGTAGTATCGGTATCGAATTACCGGAAAGCAGAGGAACTGCTTGGACAGGATGTTTTTGATCTGATTCTGTTGGATATCACGCTTCCGGACGGAGACGGATATGAGCTTTGTAGGAAGATCAAACATGAGCAGGATGTCCCGGTAATCTTCCTGACGGCAAAGGATGAGGAAAACGATGTGGTTCAGGGCTTTGAGCTTGGGGCGGATGATTATATCCAGAAGCCGTTCCGGAATCGGGAACTGATTTCCAGAATCCAGAATGTCCTTCGGAGAACCGGAAAAACATCCGGGATTTTACATTGTCAGTTTCTGAAGCTGGATACAGGAACAGGACTCGCCTATTCGCATGGAGAAGAGGTCGCACTTACGAAGCTGGAATATAGGATCTTAAGCAGTATGATGAGTCATCCGGGGAAGCTGTATACCAGAGAAGAGATATTGGCCGGAATCTGGGACCATGCCGGTAATTTTGTAAATGATAATACACTGACTGTAACCATGAAACGGCTTCGGGATAAAATCGGTGATAAGGACGGAAAGATCATAAAAACCGTACGTGGCATGGGCTATCGGATTGAGAAGGAATAGACATGGAGAGTAAGGATCGTGAATTTCAGAAAGCAATCATTCGTATATTAATACTGATGGTGACGGGGCTGATAGTCTGGAATCTTGCAGTGTCAGTAACGAATCGCCGAATCGCGGCTATATATTATGAACGAATCTCAGCAATCTTTGGCGCAATTTCTACGTTTGACGCAATTTCTGCGCAATATCCGGATAAGGGGCATGGAGACTGGATGCAGTATTTAAATGCAACCGGCAATGAAGAAGACGGAGAGGCATTCTTACATCAGTATGGCATCCTGCAGGGGGATATGCCAATCCTGCAGGCACAAACAGCCCAGAAACGGTTTCAGATAACAGGAACTCTGGTCTGGATCCTGATATGCATAGGAATTCTGCTGATCTTTATCTGTTATCAGAAGCAGCGCAATCGTAAGATACAGGAGCTGGTGGATTACATCCGTAAAATAGAGCATGGCATATACCGGATTGAGATAGAAGAAAATGATGAAGGGGAATTAAGCCGCTTACAGAATGAACTCTATAAAATAACGGTCATGCTGCGGGAAAGTTCGGAGTTGGCCGGGCAGCAGAAAAAGGCACTTGCAGATTCTGTATCGGATATCTCCCATCAGTTAAAAACTCCGTTGACTTCCTGTCTGGTTCTGCTGGACAATCTGTCAGAGAGTGAGAATATGACGGAAGAGACAAGGAGAAGGTTTCTTTCGGAGATTACCGGGCAGTTGACCTCAGTCAGCTGGCTGGTTCAGGTGCTTTTAAAATTATCCAGACTGGATGCCGGTGTAGTAGAGCTGAAGGAAGAAGAATTGTCTGTGTCTGCCCTGATCCGTGGTGCCGTAGAGAAGGTTGGTCTGTTGGCAGAGTGGAAACAGATCGATATACAGGTAATGGGCGAAGAGGAGCCATTTATTAAGGGAGATCGGCACTGGTTGGAGGAGGCTCTTGTTAATCTGATAAAAAATGCGATCGAACATAGCCCGGAAGACTCTGAAATCCGGATACAGGTGGAGGACAATCAGGTGTACACCTGCATCCATGTCCGGGATTTCGGCAGCGGTATATCTTATGAGGATCAGAAGCATATCTTTGAACGGTTTTACAGAAGTGCGGATGCAGGGGAAGACAGTGTGGGAATCGGACTGGCACTTGCACAGGAGATCATGAAGCGTCAGAACGGATATCTGACGGTAGAGTCGGAGCCGGGACAAGGAACAACTTTTTATATGAAATTTCTGAAATGTCACTGAAATGTCATTTTGCTTTGCTAAGGTAAAAGCAAATAACAGGAAAGGACAGAGAATATATGGAGATTTTACGAACTGAACAGGTCAGAAAGGTATATGGAAAAGAAGAAAATCAGGTTGTAGCGGTAGATAATGTTTCATTCTCAGTGGAAAAAGGAGAATTCGTTGCCATTGTCGGAAGCTCCGGCAGTGGCAAATCCACCCTGATGCATATGCTGGGTGGAGTGGACCGCCCGACCGGCGGAAAGGTTTTTATAGAAGGAGAAGACATCTATCAGTTAAATGATGATAAGCTGGCTATTTTCCGGCGGAGGCAGGTGGGACTGATCTATCAGTTCTTCAATCTGGTTCCGGTATTAAATGTTGAGGAGAATATGACACTTCCGGTAGAGTTGGACGGAAGGAAGCCGGATATAGAGTTTTTAAATGAATTGACAGAAACTCTGGGCTTACAAAAGCGGCTGAATCATCTGCCGAATGAATTATCCGGCGGACAGCAGCAGAGAGTAGCAATCGGGCGGGCACTGATGAACCGTCCGGCAATCCTGTTGGCGGATGAACCGACCGGAAATCTGGATTCTAAGGCGAGTGCGGAGATTATGGAGCTGCTCAAGGTGTTCAATCGGAAGTATAAGCAGACTCTGATCATGATCACACATGATCTGGAGCTGGCCAAGCAGGCAGACCGGGTGCTGAATATGGAGGATGGCCGCCTGCAGGAGATCCATTGCTGGAATGAAGGATCCAGAAAGACTCCGGTTATGGAAGTGGCACAGAAGAATCCGGTATCTGTAGCTGCGGATGATGAGCAGGAAAGCAGGTGATCGGAATGAATGCATTAACGAAGATCACACTGCGGAATATTAAATTAAACCGGAAGCGTGCATGGGTGACTATCATCGGCATTATGCTTGCAACCGCACTGATCGTAGTGGTTGCGAATATGGCGGAGAGCTTCCGTTCCAGTATGGTGGAATATGAGAAGGCGCATAGCGGAGATTACCATTACTGTTTTTATGATGTGAATCCGGAGAATCTGAAATACTTTGAAGGGAACCGTAATATTGAGAAGCTCGGTTATAGTGTGGATCTGGGATATACAGAGCTTACAGGCAGCAGGAACGAAAAGAAGCCGTATCTGTATTTAAAGGCAATGGACGAATCTGCAATGCAGGTTGCGAATGTGACATTGACAGAGGGCAGACTGCCGGAGAACGATCATGAGATCGTTATATCTGACAGTATCCGTACCAATGGCGGAGTAGAATACCGGGTCGGAGACACGATCCGGCTTACAAACAGCAATCGGGAAGATGCGAAGGGCAATGAGGAAGATCAGTCCTGCGAGTATATGGAAGGGGAACAGCTGACAGATTCCGGGAAGGCTGCCGGAGAGTATACGGTCGTGGGGATTATGGAGCGTCTGATGCGAAGTCAGGAGCCGTATTATGCACCGGGCTATACTGTGATCACAAGAATTACGGATGTTACACAATACTCAGATATTACTGTTTATGCGTCTTATACAAAGGCCGGACTGAAGCGGCGGGAGGAAGTAACTGCAGGACTTTTAAAGCTTTCGCCGGAGATATATCAGAAATATCAGAACGGAGAACCGTTAAATGAAGAAGAACAACAGCAGTTGGAAGAATCGCAGAAGATTGCATCCTATGTGACCTGTAATATCTGGTTGTTAAAATATCAGATGATGTTATTCTCTGACGAAAGTCTGAAAATGTTATATTCCATGGCAGGAATTGCGATTGTGATCATCATTGTGACCAGTGTGTTCTGCATCCGGAACAGCTTTGTGATTTCACTGACAGAGAAGCTGCATCTGTATGGAATGTTGTCATCCATCGGTGCGACCGGAAAACAGAGGAAGAAATTAATCTACGGAGAGGCATTGATCCTGGGTGCGGTTGGAATCCCGCTCGGAATCCTTCTGGGTCTGCTTGCCGGATGGCTGGTGGTAAAGGGAACCGGACATCTGATGCAGAGCAGCCTACAGGTGACACTTGCCTATGTCATATCCTGGCCGGCAATTCTGGTTAGTATAGTACTGGCAGTTATTACGATTCTTCTCTCTGCCGGACAGTCGGCCGGAAAAGCAGCAAAGATCTCACCGATTCAGGCAATTCGCGGAAATGATACGGTCCGTATCTCCAGAAAAGAGATCCGGATGCCGAGATGGATGTCACGATGGTTTGGAATTGGCGGAACCATTGCGTATAAGAATTTAAAACGGGCGAGAGTCAAATATCGGACAACGATCATTTCCATCGTGGTCAGTGTAGCAGTCTTTATCGGAATGTCGAGTTTCATGGGGATGGCAATGGAGATTACCAATATCTATTATGCGGAGAACAGTTACCAGCTGATCGTCGAAATGGATGGCAAGGATCGGATGGAGGATGCCGGAAGGATTCTGGAACTGGATGGTGTCAATCAGGCTGAAATCTGTCAGACAGGAGATATTTCCGTGCCGGTAGATGAAGTGAAATACAGTGAACTGTATCAGACTCTGATGGGGAATACAGAAGGGGAAGAGGAACAGACAGATGAAACCTTCATCTTAGTGGCTTTAAATCCGGAAGCCTTTCGGGCATATGCCGAAAAGCTTGGATGTACTGTGAATGCCGGAGACAATCAGGCAATACTGATCTCGGATGCGACGTGGGCGGTAGTGAAGGATGGAAAAGAGAAATATGTGACCGGTGAATTGTATGATTATCAGGCGGGAGATGTGATCCAGGGCATTACGCAGATGACAGAACAGCCGATTTCCATGCGCATCATAAAGTCAACGACGGAACGGCCAATGTCGGTTGAAAATGTGAAGGGACTTGGACTGCTTGTGACCAGTAATGCATGGCTGACAGATTACAACAAGGAATTCCATGATACACTGGATGTGTATATTAACTGCGACGATCCGGACGGATTGCAGAATATAATTGAAGATGATATGGACCTTGCCAATTACAGTGTCAGCAACCTGAAGCAGAACTATGAAGCATCAAAGTCCCTGTTTACATTGATCGGTGTGTTCCTGTACGGATTCATTATTGTGATTGCCCTGATCGGAATTACGAATATTTTTAATACGATAACGACCAACATGGAGCTTCGTTCCAGAGAGTTTGCAACGCTGAAATCCATTGGAATGACCCGGAAGGAATTCCGGCGGGTGATCTGGCTGGAAAGCTTATTTTACGGTGTGAAGTCCCTGCTGATCGGAATTCCGGCGGGTATATTGCTTTCAGTAGGCTTCCATATGGCAATGGGAACGAATCTGGAGACTGCATACCATCTTCCGTGGACAGGTATCCTGATTTCTATCGGAGCTGTATTTGTTCTGCTCTTTGGAATCATGCGTTACTCCATGGGACGGATCAACCGTAAAAATATAATAGAAACGATTCAAAGTGAGAATATATAAATGCCTTCTTTGTTGATTTCTCCATAGATTATTGCTACAATGAGGACAGAATTTAAGAAGTGAGGAATCAGAATGATAGATGTATGCTTACTGGGAACCGGAGGCATGATGCCATTACCACAGAGAGCGTTGACGGCACTGATGGTGCGGTATAACGGAACCAGTATATTAATTGACTGTGGAGAAGGCACACAGGTCGCAGTAAAGAAATGTGGATGGAGCTTCAAGCCGATCGATGCGATCTGTTTTACACATTACCATGCGGATCATATCAGCGGTCTTCCGGGACTGTTGTTAACATTGGGAAACGCAGAGCGGACAGAACCGTTGCTGATGATAGGACCGAAGCGGTTGGAGAAAGTAGTGACGGCCCTTCGTACGATCGCACCGGAACTTCCGTTCCCGATTGTGTTTCATGAGTTGCAGGAGACGGAGGAATGCATGGATATCCATGGACTGAAGCTGACAGCATTCCGAGTGAATCATAATGTAACCTGTTACGGATATTCTCTGGAGCTGAACCGGGCCGGCAGATTTGAGGTGGAGAAGGCGCGGACCAATCAGGTTCCGATGAGCTGCTGGAGTCCGTTGCAGAAGCAGGAATCTGTCGTATATGAGGGCGTGACCTACACGCAGGATATGGTGCTCGGAGAGACGAGAAAGGGTCTGAAGTTAACATACTGCACAGACACCCGACCGACCGAATCGATTGTGAGAAATGCAGCCCATTCCGATCTGTTCATCTGCGAAGGCATGTACGGAGAGGACGGCAAAGAGGCAAAAGCCAGAGAATACAAGCATATGACGATGTATGAGGCGGCAGAGATCGCGAAGCAGGCGGATGTAAAAGAGATGTGGCTGACACATTACAGCCCGTCTCTGGTACATCCGGAACAGTTTGAATCAAAGGTAAAACAAGTCTTTTCGAATACAATCATCAGCCGGGACGGCAGAGTATGTGAGTTAAAGTTTGAGGAAGAATAGGAGGCGTTGTTTATGGAAGAGAAGGATACAAAGACTCCCGGAAAATCAGAAAAGAGCGGACTGGTACGGTTTATTATATTAGCGGTACTGGCGGTACTGATCGTGGCAGCATTATATCTGCGGCTGACCAATCGGACGCCGAACAGCAGCCAGAAGGCGGATGAACAGATGAATGAGGTGCAGACACTGAAAATGTATGATCTGGATAATCAATATCCGAAGACTGCCAGAGATGTGGCAAAGCTGCACTGCCGATTCCTGAAATCATTGTATAACGAGGAACTGGAAAAGGAAGATATACAAACCCTGAATGAACAGGTACGCAAGCTGTTTTCTGCGGATCTGTTGGCAGAGAATCCGGAGGAAACGCAGATGGAAGCTCTGACAACCGATATTAATAAATTCCATGCGGACGGACGCACCTTTATCAGTTATGAAGTGGATTCGGAAAATAATGTCCTGTACACCACGACCAATGGAAAAGACTATGCAATGTTTTATGTGAATTGCAAGCTTCGTGAGAATGGAAAGACGAAGGATATTCAGGAGCAGTATCTTCTGGTGAAAGAGAATGATCTCTGGAAGATCCAGGGATGGCAGGAGATAGCGACCGATGGAGCCGATGATACGGCATCCGAAAGCGAGAGTAAATAGCATTCGAAAATAAGAGTAAATAATAATGGTCAGATAAAATGCTGTTCGGATGCGAACGGGCAGTACAGACAGTAAAGCGAGAGACAGTAAGGGGATAACGATCAAATGAACGAAGAAATTAAAATATTGGCAATAGAGTCATCCTGTGATGAAACAGCCGCAGCAGTAGTGGTGAACGGAAGAGATGTGCGGTCGAATATTATATCATCGCAGATCGCACTGCATACCCTGTATGGAGGTGTTGTACCGGAAATAGCATCCAGAAAGCATGTGGAGAACATCAATTATGTAATTCAGGAGGCACTGGATACCGCACAGATGACGCTGGATGATATGGATGCGATTGCAGTCACCTATGGACCGGGGCTGGTAGGTGCCTTGCTGGTCGGTGTGGCAGAGGCAAAGGCGATCAGCTATGCGAAGCATCTTCCGCTGATCGGAGTTCATCATATTGAAGGACATATTTCAGCTAATTATATAGAAAATAAGGATCTGGAACCACCATATATTTGTCTGGTGGTATCGGGTGGACATTCCCATCTGGTAAAGGTATTGGATTATGGAGAGTATCAGGTACTTGGAAGAACCAGAGATGATGCTGCCGGTGAGGCATTTGATAAGGTGGCACGGGCAATCGGACTGGGGTATCCGGGTGGCCCGAAGATCGATAAGGCAGCAAAGGAAGGGAACCCGCAGGCAATCTCTTTCCCAAGAGCCAGCATTGCAGATCATCCATATGATTTCAGCTTCAGTGGTCTGAAGTCGGCGGTATTGAATTATCTGAACCAATGCGAAATGAAGGGAGAAAGCTATAATCAGGCAGATGTTGCGGCATCCTTCCAGCAGGCGGTAGTAGACGTACTGACGGATCATGCCATGATGGCAATGCAGGAGTCCGGTATGAAGAAGCTGGCAATTGCAGGTGGTGTTGCATCCAATACAGCCTTGCGAAAGGCAATGCAGGAGAAATGTGCAGCGAATGGCATTACATTCTATTCACCATCGCCGATTTTGTGTACCGACAATGCAGCGATGATCGGAGCAGCCGGTTATTATGAGTATTTAAAAGGAGTACGTTCTGGTTTGGATTTAAATGCAGTGCCGAACCTGAAGCTGGGAGAACGGTAATTGCCACCGGCGAATCGTAAAGCAGTTGAAACGACGAGACTACGAGGAAATGGGAAGTAGCAGACGTGGCAGATATAACAGAGACAATAGAGGTAACAGGGGCAATAGAATCAACAGAGATAGTGGAAACAGCAGGAACAGTAGAAATAGTAAGGACGGGTATGAGTGAACAGATAACAGCAATTGTACTGGCAGCAGGCCAGGGACGCAGAATGCACAGTAAGGTACAGAAGCAGTTTCTTTTATTGGAGGAGAAACCGGTTCTGTATTATTCGTTGAAATGTTTTCAGGATAGTGAGGACGTAGAGCGTATCATTCTGGTGACAGGCGGGAATGAGATTGCTTATTGCAGAGAGCAGATCGTAGAGAAATATGGATTTCATAAGGTGACGGATATTGTGGCCGGTGGTGCGGAACGGTATGATTCCGTAGAGCAGGGGCTGAGCCGGATTGAAGACGGTATTGTGCTGATTCATGACGGGGCACGGCCGTTTGTGACTCAGAGGATGATTCGGGACTCGATTCAGACAGCGAAGGAATATGGTGCCTGCACAGTCGGAATGCCGGTAAAGGATACGATCAAGGTAGTAGATTCCGATGGATACGGAATTGATACACCGGATCGTAAGACCCTGTGGCAGATTCAGACGCCACAGACCTTCCGGGTGCCACTGATCAAGCAGGCATATCGTGCTATGCGGCAATCATCAGCCGGAAATATTACGGATGATACAATGCTGGTGGAACAGTATTGTAATACAAGGGTAAAGGTGATTGAAGGGGACTATCGGAATATCAAGATCACAACGCCGGAGGATATGACACTGGCGGCAAGCATCCAAAAAAGGCAATGAAATTAAAATAAAAAAAACTTAAAAAAGTGGTTGACATTATAAAGATCAGGTGATATTATTATCAATGTCGCTGACGGAGAGTAACTTAGAAAGCGACAGGAAATAAGCATAATTTCATATATGGAGAGGTATCGAAGTGGTCATAACGAGGCGGTCTTGAAAACCGTTTGTCC
>ERZ1035006.755-NODE-755-length-24625-cov-3.995604_pt1 | contig 24625 bp, 14 predicted proteins | sample MGYA00520694_ERZ1035006 | MGnify/ENA primary metagenome ERZ1035006 (study PRJEB33766, sample SAMN09781746) | gut metagenome | biome: gut microbiome | host: Homo sapiens | place: Madagascar | study: EMG produced TPA metagenomics assembly of the PRJNA485056 data set... | reverse complement strand
AGGAGCTTTTCCGACAAAGTTCGGAGAGGTTGGTTTTTGCATTCTCAAATCGTCACAGAAGAATATACGCATACACAAAGAATAACGATTAGGAGTACACACCGTGCCTAGTATCGCGAGTACCTTTACGCTTTCCAACGGCGTCAAAGTTCCTTGCGTCGGTCTCGGAACCTGGCAGGTTCCCGATGACGACGATCTGGTCAAGCATCTGCATTACGCCATTGAGCTCGGCTATCGCCATATTGATACCGCACATATTTACGGTAACGAACGCAGCGTCGGTCAGGCAGTGCGCACGTGCGGTGTGCCCCGCGAAAAGCTCTTTGTGACGAGTAAGCTCTGGAATTCAGATCGCGGCTACAAGGAAACCTTGGCAGCATTCGATCGCACGATGTCGACCTTGGGTTTGGAATACCTGGATCTGTATCTCATTCACTGGCCGGCAGCCCGAGGAGAAGCTATGACGTGGCAGAGTATTAACTCCGGCACGTGGCGCGCCATGGAAGAGATTTACCAAAGCGGTCGCGTGCGCGCCATCGGCGTTTCCAACTTCATGATTCACCATCTCGTACCCTTGTTGGCGCGTGCCAAGGTGGCACCCATGGTCAATCAGTTGGAGTTTCACCCGGGCTACATGCAAAAACCCACAGTGGACTTCTGCCGTCAGCGCGGCATTCAGATCGAGGCCTGGTCTCCGTTGGGGCGCGGCGCTTTAATCCGCCATCCGCTTTTGACCGAACTCGGTCGCAAGTACGGTGTCTCAAGCGCTCAGATCGCTTTGCGTTGGTGCTTGCAACACGGTGCAATTGCTCTGCCCAAGTCCATGAATCAGGACCGTTGCCGCGAAAATACCGAGCTCTTCGGCTTTAGCATCAGCGACGAAGACATGGCTCGCATTGACGCCATGCCCCAGACGGGGTTCTCGGGGCTTGATCCCGACCATGTGACGTTCTAATCACAAAACCGTCAGAGACGAAAAAACCGCAGGAGCTTCACTACTCTTGCGGTTTTTTGTGCGTATGGGAATCGGGTCTACTTCGTCTGCCCGGCCACGATCTTCTTACCTTGGGGCGTTGCGTAGGTCAATGCCACACGCGGGCTGATCGCCAAGTAAATGCTCCAAACGATACACCAGCCAAAAATCTGAATCATCGAAAGGTCGGTCAATTCCATCTTGAAGTACCAGCTCTGCAAAAGCGTCAAACCCGGGCCCGAGATCCACAGCATCACGATGATGCTGCCGATGGCTGCGGCATTGCGCTTGGCGGCAATTTGCCACAGGATCACGCCCGAGAGAATCACTGTCAACCATACGGGCAAGACAGCCATGGCGCCGAGCTTGATGGATTGAGCGTCGCGTGTAAGCATATAGACGAGTTCGCTTGTCATATAGCTTGCCTGCCAAAGCGCGGTAATGAGAATGGCAACTTGACCTGCCACAAAAAGAATCAGTGCACCGCCAAAGCCCGACTTATGCTTTTCATGCGTCATGGCAGGGGCAATTTTGGAAGCCCATGCGCAGATGATCCACGTGGGCAAAGCCACCACGACCACCATCAACACCCAACTTAAAATCGTATAACCGGTAGAGACCATCATAAGGTTTGAATTAAATCGAAAGAAAATAGAAACGAGAGAATATAGCGCATCGCAACACGTGTTCTGTTGTCCCGACAAACGCCATTACAATTTTTTGGCAACTTCCTTTTCGACAAAGTTCTTGCAACAATCGCAACCTTCTTTGTCGTAAGCTTCCAGGCCTTCCAAAATCCCGCAGTTTTTGCAAGCGTGATCCCCAGTGCAGGAGCTTTTGAGCTGCTCAAGTTTGTACTGCAGCGCCATTAATTCGGCAATGCGTTTTTTGACTGCCAAGAGATGCGTATCAATCATCTTGTGCACGTCGGAGAGCTCACCCCCGTCGCTATTTTCAATCGCGCACAGCTTGGCAATATCTTCCAAAGAAATATCCAAAGCGCGGCAATGACGAATAAAGTGAAGACGCGCCACATGCATTTCACCGTAGACGCGATAGTTGTTGGCCTGCCTGACAGGTGCCGGCAACAAGCCCTTGGTTTCATAAAAACGGATGGTTTCGACACCGATGCCGGTGCGAGACGCCAACTCTCCGATACGCATAAATCGAGTTCCAAAAAGAGTTTTGCAAATATTTTTGCAAATGATACGCAAAAACGCTTGACTCTGTAGCCGCTACAGGGTTTTTAATGCGTATATCGAAAACCGTTTTAGGTGACACTCAAATGTCTGAAAACACCAAGTTATATAAAGTCGTCGTGCGCGTACCCGATATGGACTGCCCGCACGAATCGGGCGAAATCACCGAGCTCTTTGAAAAAGATGCGCGTTTTGCCTCGATGAAGTTCGACCATCCGGCGCGTTTGGCCACCTTTGAAATCAACGCAACCAAATACGATTGCGCCAAAATCCCCGAGGCCATCAAAACGCTCGGCATGGACTCCGAAGTCATTTCCATTGACGAAGTCGTCGTGGACACGTCCAAATTCAAGACCGTGGAAGTACACGTCGCCGACATGTGCTGCCCGTCCGAGGGCGGCCAGATCGAACGCGCATTTGAAAAGAACGATCAGGTCAACAGCCTGCGCTTTGACTATGGGCTGCGCATCGCCAAGTTCGAAGTTGTCAAGGAAATGACCGACTACTCTTGGATTTTGGCCACCATCGCCTCACTAGGAATGGAAGCCGAAGTTCTCGAAGCCAAGAAGTTATCCGACGTGACCATTACGATTGACAACATGAAAACGCCTGCGGATGTTGACGCCGTGTTGGAAATCGTCGGGATCGACGCCAAGGTCGATCGCAATGCGCACACCATCGGCGTTCGCATTTACCCGGACGCCGTCTTCGGACTTTTGGAAAAGTTGGAAACTGCCGGTTGGAAAGCCAACGTGAGCCGTGTGGGCGAAAACCTAAAAAGCCCCGTGAAAGCCGATCTTCCGATCAAGCGTTTGGGCGGCGCATTCGTTTTTGCCGCCGCTGCCGAAGTGCTCGAATTGATGGGCACAGTTCCCGAATGGGCGATCATTGTCTGTGCCTTGGCCGCCATTGTTTTGGCAGGGTTTGATACCGTCACCAAGGGCTTGAAGTGCTTGGTACGATTTATCTTCAACATGAACACCTTGATGGCCGTGGCCGTGATCGGCGCGTGCTGTTTGGGCGCATGGCCCGAAGCCGCCATGGTGATGGTGCTTTATGAAATCGGTGAGTCCATCGAAGACATGTGCATGATGCGCGCCAAAAACGCCATCCGCAATTTGTTGGATGTCACACCCGAAACGGTGTTAGCCAGTGTCAACGGCGTTTGGAAGCGTATGTCTGCCGAAACCGTTCCGGCAGGCACCGTCTACCGAATCGAGCCCGGCGAACGCGCGGGTCTCGACGGCACCGTTGTGGAAGGTCACGGGGCAATGGACGAAAGCATGATGACGGGCGAATCGTTGCCCAGTCCCAAGGAACCCGGCAGCCGCGTTTATGCCGGCGCTCTTGCCTTGGACAGCACCTTGACGATTCGTGCCACGGCAGCTGCCGCCGACTCTATGAGCGCTCGTATCATTCGCTCGGTCGAAGACGCCGAACAGAAAAAAGCTCCTTTGCAGCGCTTTGTCGATCGCTTTGCAGCTCGCTATACCCCGACCGTGTTTGCTTTGGCTATCTTGACGGCCGTGGTGGGTCCCCTTGTGAGCGACCTTCCCTGGACCGAATGGATTTATCGCGCCTTGGTGCTGTTGGTGATCTCCTGCCCCTGCGCTTTGGTGATTTCCACCCCCGTGACCATCGTTTCTGCTTTGAGCCTTGCCGCTCGCCGCGGTATCTTAGTCAAGGGCGGCGTATTCCTTGAAGCCGGCCGTTTCTTAAAGCATGTTGCATTGGATAAGACCGGCACCGTCACACGCGGAAAACCCGAGTTTGACACCCAAATTACGACTGCGGGTAACAATGCAGACAAGGGCTTTGTGTTGGGCGCGAGCTTAGCCTCTATGAGCTCTCACCCCATCAGTAAGGCAATCGGTGCCGAACTTGCCAAACGCAGTTTGACCCCGAAGCTTGTGACCGACTTCAAAGCTCTGCCCGGTTACGGCACACAGGGCAAAATCGAGGGCGTGCTTTACCGCTTTACGAACTTGCGCTGGTTGGAAGAACATCACTTAGCCACCGAAGAAGTGAAAATGGCCTTTGCCAAGGCTTATGATGAAGGCAAGTCTGCCGTCGCCGTTTCCGACATGTTCGGCGTCATTGCCGTCTTCATTGTGGCCGATACCTTAAAGCCCAATGCAAAGGAAGCGATCGACGCGATGAAGCGTGCCGATTTGACACCGTGGCTCTTGACCGGTGACAACACCCGTGCCGCGACTTCGATTGCCGCTCAGGTCGGTATCGACAACGTGAAGGCAGAGCTCCTGCCCGATCAGAAGTTAAGCGAAATCGATCGTTTGGATAACGAAGCGCCCACCGCCATGGCAGGCGACGGTATCAACGACGCTCCGGCATTGTCTCGCGCTCGTATCGGCTTTGCCATGGGTATCAAAGGCAGCGACTCTGCGATTGAAGCTGCAGACGTGGCCTTGATGGACGACAACATTGGCAAGATCGCTTGGTTTAAACGCCTGTCCGAACTCACCCACACGACCTTGATTCAAAACATCGTCTTTGCCTTGGGCGTGAAATTCGGGTTTGCTTTGGCAGCCATTATGGGACACGCTTCGATGTGGGCGGCCGTGTTTGCCGACACCGGTGTGTGCTTGATCGTGGTGGCTTGGGGTCTGCGCTTGATGAAGGCAGGCGACAAGGTCGATGCCATGACGAGCCGATAATCGTCTGACTTGGTTTTCGAAAACGGGGAGATGCCCTTTATGGGTGTCTCCCCCTTCTTTTGTACATACAAAGTTGAATTCTGTGCCTAACCGTCAAAAAAAGCACGCGACAAATCGGCATCGTTGCTAAGATTGACGCCTCTCGCAAATATCGATGCGTCAAACAAACAAGAACACACAAAGCCCTCGGACTGAAGGAAAGAAAAAATGGACGTCGCTCTGCTTACTGCCATCAAGAATTACTACACCGGAAAAGACCAGACTATCTTTTTAAATCGTTGCTACGATCTACTCTCAAAAGCGGGCAACATCAAGGGCTTTCGTCCAAACAAATGGTGGTCCAACGACCTTTGCAAACGACAATTGGCGGCTTTTTATACAAATAACTCCAAAGCTCTGCTCGGGGCAATGCCCAGTCCGAAAAAATCAAGCTCGACATGGATGACTGATGATGCACACAAATATTTTCAGGAACATTTCGATGCACCGACCGAAGACAGCGATGAAGACTATTTCGATTGGATCGCCGTAAAGATTAAAGATCCCGAATTTGTCCAAGTATTGATGGAAAAATGGACAAACTATGACGATCTCAGCAACTTGAAGATGTTTTTGTTCCGTTACCACGAAGACGACTTCGAGCAGTTTTGCGAGCATTTTTGGCAAATCATGTTGCCGCTTGTGTCCATCATGCGCGACCCCGAACGCATCAAGCAATATTTCCCGATGCCCAAGTCGCTCGCGGGCGACGAAGAAATTGTCGAAACCGAGGTAGACCCCGAAGAAACTGTGCAGAATCAAGCCTCGCCCGAGGAAACGCCAAACGACATTCCGGCACAGGAAACGCCGGCAGAAAACAACGTTTTTGCCGACCTCACGAACCGGGCAACGATTCCGTTACCCGTGTCATTGACCGACTTGGCCTTGCAATTCCGCGAAAACAGAAATCCCGTTTTGTGTCTTCAGCTTGCGCAAGCGCTGACGCAGGTCGGCTATTTGAGCTGCGCCAGCGACTACTATCTGCAGCTCACGGTTCTAGTTCGCGATCCCAAGGATGTCGAAGCCTCGGTTTACGACTATGTTCTGTCGGTTGCTCGCGATCAGGGCTTTACGAAAAAATTGGAAACCGAAATCAACGCTTTCCAAAAAGATTTTCCCGAGTCCGAAAAGCTCAAAACCATTGAAAGCGATTTGGCTCAGGCACTTGAAGTCTCCAAAGACAAAAGTAAACGTCTGCCCGTTTTTTCATCTAAGCGCGAAAACATCGGTTACGGCTATGTCGATCAGGAACGCGTCTTTAAGTCGGCCTGCGCCAAGATCATGGCCGGCGACAAACTCTATGCTTTGGAATTTATCCACGGCACCGTCGATCTTTTGCCCGACAGCGTCACACTCTTAAGAAACCTTGCTCAAACGCTCACGTCGCTCAAACTGACCTATCCTGCAGGGCTAATTTACGATCGCCTCGGAGAGCTTGATCTCAATCCCAAGGGCATCATCGACACCAAATGCCGCGTCACGGAGTGCCTGATTGATGACGAACTTTTCGACGAGGCCGTCGCACGCATTGAAGAAATGCAAAAAGATGCCACGATCGATCCCGCTTTGATCGAACCGCTTTACGCGCGTTTGGAACGCGTTCGTGCCGAAGCTGCCGAACGCAAAAACAAAGGCTTGGAAACGGCGCCTGTTTTTGACGGCAATGCCGCACCGACGCCGTTTGAGCCTATGTTTCAAAGTCCACGCACCAATTCTGCTACTCCTTGGAACGTGACGGAACTGCATCCGACGAAATCGAATTACCGTCCCAATTTTTTCAATCCCCAATTCCCGATGCGTCTCATGGGGTACGTGAAGTGGCGCGGCAACTTCGTCAACTTCTGGGCGCACCATCTCTACGAAAAGGGTACTTGGTATACGCTCACCGAAAGCGAAGCCAAAACGCTTTTTGCATCGGTGGGAGCGCTCAACCTGCGCTTTCCCAATCCGACAGAACCGCGCTCGTTAAAAGATGGACATCCCTACGTTGTCGTGATCGAAGATCGCAGTCATATTCTGCCCAATCAGGACTTTTACTACACCGTATCAATTGAGCCCAGAATCGGGCAGGAAGTGTTGCCTTTGAGAACCGAAGGCTACGTTGTCGTTTACCCTTCGAGCAAGCAATTCAACTTGACGGCCAATACCGATGTCGATCTGGACTTGGGCGGCACGGGAGACGACGCTCATCCCGAACTTTTAAGTAACGAAGATGCGGTCCTAGCTGTCAACGGCGGCTTTGCGGGGCCTTTCTCGTTGCGCGCCAATGCCAACGGACAACTTTATATTCCGGCAGTCAAAGCACACGAACTGGCGCAGATGCACTTTTGGACGCCTGTGAACGGCGACGGTATTTTGCGCGCCTTCGGTGAAACCAAAGACGGCGAGTCGGCAAGCTATCGTATTGCTTTGGTTCAGGACAAAGAACTCTTTAACGAAAGCAGTATCGATTTATTAAACGACGAAGAGTTGCTTCGAATCACGCTCAACAATCTCGGACGTTTGGCGACCGTGGGCGACATCAAAGCCTATCTGATGGACGACGAATCGCCGCTTTTAAGCGACGCTTCACGCCGTGCGCGTGTCTTGGCTTTGCTGGAAAGACTTCCCGAAATCGAGCACTACACCGACGAAGTGCAAAGTGCCGCGATTGCTGCTGCCGTCAAGTCGATTGCCAATGAAGTCGACCGCGATACCAAACCCTTGACGGATGCCTTCGTCAAAGCTGTTGCACAGTCCAAAAACCTCAAAGGGTTGGAAGCAAAACTCAAACAAAACGAAGACGAAATTCGTGCGGACTATCAGGCACGCATTCAAAGTGCCAAGACTGAGTTTGAAAAAGCCTCGCGCGATATTGAAAAGGCTATCAAAGCTCGCCAAGCCGATTTAACCAAAGTCGAAGTCGAAATCGAAAAGAAGGAAGCTTTCTGGAAGTCGGAGTTCGAAGGTTTTGTGAAGGCCGCCAAGGATCAAATCACCGAGCATCGCTTGTCACCCTACTTTGACGAATTGACCGGTGTTGTCGCTACAAACGGCAAGACGATAAGTCCCTGCGTTGAAGGTGAAATCGACTATGACGCGCGTGCGCAGGCTATCGTGCGGTCCGTACCCAAGCACCGTTTGACGCCGGCAGAACTCAGAAACCACATCATCACGGCTTTCCAAGCTCGTCGCGGTTATACGCATGACGAAGTCGTCAACCTGTGCGTGAGTTTGGCCAATAATTTCCTTACCATCTTCGCGGGCGACCCCGGCATCGGCAAGACCACGGCCTGCCATGTCTTGGGCGACGTTCTGGGTTTGTCGGATTTAAGCTCCTCTTTGGCAGACTCCGCTCTGTGGGATGCCGATGCCGCCAAACGTTTCTTACAGGTACCGGTGGAACGCGGCTGGACAAGTAAACGAGACTTCTTGGGTTACTTCAATCCCCTGACGCAAAAGTTCAGCTCCCCCGACAAGCGCCGCTACGAAGCCTTCCGTTTATTGGATGCTGAAGCCGCTTTGGGCAAAGACAAGGATAAGGTTCTTCCCTTTATTTTCCTGTTGGACGAAGCCAACTTGAGTTCGATGGAATATTACTGGGCCGACTTCATGGGCTTTTGCGGCAACGACGACGCGGCCAAGCGCGAAATCGTTTTGGGCGACAACGAAGTCATTGCGATTCCCGATCACTTGCGCTTTTTGGCCACCATTAACGTCGACGATACGACCGAAACTTTGTCGCCGCGTCTTTTGGACCGTGCCTGGATCATTCGTCTGCCCGAACCCAAGTTCGATACGGTCACGCGCAAAGGTAACGAAAACAAAGCTGTACTCTGGAGCGACTTTCAAGCCGCTTTCGGTTGTCCGCAAGGTAAGGCCCTCACGAAGGTTGCGGAACTCGATCCGATTTACGCCGAATTTAAAGCCGCAGGCGTCAACGTCTCCATGCGTAGTCAACGCGCCATTGCAAAGTTTGTCGCTGCCGGCGAATCGCTCTTTAAAGGTGGCCGCACCACGGCCGTGGACTATGCCATCGCGCAAAAGTTGCTGCCGATGATTCGCGCAAGCGGCGCCCTTTTCCATCAACGTCTGGAAAAACTCAAAGGTGTCTGCGCCCAAGATCCGACCACTTGCGCCATCCTCGACTCGATCATGACGCGCGGCGGAAACAACCTTAACTTCTATCAGTTCTTCTAAGAAATGGCAGGACTGATAGGACAATTGACGCTCACGACCTCAAAGGGAGTTTCCTTCCCTTTGGGCATTTGCGCCTGCCCGCTGACGGAAGACCTTGAGACGATTTTAAAGCGCAAGGTAAGCCCAAGCGCACGCTTAAAACTTGCCTTTACCTTTGAGGCAAAGGACGGCTACGCCAAATCGCTCGGCCAAGGCGACATCACCGTCAAGGTTTATGCCGGCAAGGAAAAGCTGTGCGAAACGATGCCGGAATGCACTGCATGCGACGAGAGTTTTTCTTTTACCGTCAAAACCAAGGGCGCAACGCTTGTCGACGTGGTTGGGCCGGTGGCTTTAAAGGTGGTGATCACGAACGCTTTTGACGTCACGGAAACACTTTTGACGCAAAGCATTTTTGTCGGGTTTGAAAATTCCGGCCACAGTCTGCGTCTCAAAGACATGCTCTGGTTTATCTATGACCGAGCCCATCTTCTGATGCATGCGGCAGGCCCCAACGCCATTCGCAAAACCCCGGGCAAGCAAGGACAAACTTCGAAGACGCCTTCCAAACCCGAGACCGGCAATTTCGTACAAGCAGCCCTCGCCCCCCGTGAGACTCAACGCAACCTCAAGGATCAAATTGCACTCATTGCCAAAGTGATTCAAACGTTCGGGCAATTGAGAAACTACTTTGAGAGAAACGCCCGCTTTCGTTTGCAGCATCGGCATCGCCTGACGGCCTTTACACGCGTGCAGGCCGTCACGCACCGCACGTTGGAGTTTATTGCCAATCATCCGCAGTACTTGGTGCCCACGCACGAAGAAACCGGTATTCGATTCGGCAATCGCAATTACGTGCCCGACGTTACCACGGACGAGAGTCTGCACAAGAGCTACAAGATTTACGAAAACCAAAGCTTGGTCAATTTCCTCGTGACGGTTTTGCAAACCTGCCGCAACCTCTCTCAAAAGGTCATAGCGCATCCGGACTCGATCTATAGTCAGACGATTTTGGCCGACTTAAAAGATCGCGATGTCTTTGCGTCGCAATTGGAAGGTTTGGTCGAAGTGTATTGCCGCCTCTTTGGAATTGACGAGAGAACGGCGCTCACAACATTACCCGAGCCCACCTCGATTTTTTGCTCCTCGGCACACTATCGCTCGGTCTACGAGCTCATGCGCGAGTGGTTTGACTGTAAGCGCATTACGCCCGAAGAAGAGTCGTATGTGGAAAGTGTATCCAACTCGTCTCGTTTGTACGAACACTATGTTCTTACGCAACTGGTGAGCTCTCTTCAATCTCACTTGACCGACAGACGCCCCGTTGTCTACCCGGGCGTCCGAGACAACCGTTATGAAACACAAACGTACAATGTCTTTACGTTCGAATTCGATGATAAGCGCATCACGCTTTATTACGAACCGGCGATTGCAGCGGGCAGCCTTGCCGACAACGGTGTGGGGCTCGTGCGTACCGTAACGCTTGACTACGCCAACGACGGATTGCCTTTGCATTCGGAAAACGAACAGTACTGGACGCCGGACTACGTCATCAAAATTGAAGAAAAGGGCCAAACGCGCTTTTGGATTGCCGACGCCAAATATTCCGTTTGGACCACGGCAGTGAAAGAATACGCGCAACAGGTGTTTTTCAACTACTTGCTTGCCACGTCGCCTACGGATCCCAAAGACACTGTGGCAGGGCTCATTTTCTTTTGCGGCAAGGACAATGTCAACGCCAAAGAGCGTGCGTTGGAAGTCCCCTTCAACTTGCGCAATCTCGACAAACCCGCACACGCATCGGCGCGCGGCAATCGTTTGCAGGTTTTGACGCTTGCAGCAGGCGATATCGGCAAAGACAAGGTTGCCGTTGAAAATTGGCTCAGGGCACTTTGACCACAAAATGGAAAACGGCCTTAACCGGAAAAACCGACTAAGGCCGCCAAAGGAGGATCGGACGGTTTCCCATCCAATATCGCCATCATGGTACGGCTTCCCGTACGGATGTGCGCTTGGCGTCTATCGGTGCGTTCAAACAGGGGCAAGCGTATTTGAATGCAACGCCTTACGCGAGGACATATTTTACCCGCGCCGAAGCAAAAATGTCGGAAAAAGTCCACGTAATTCATCCAACACCGCCTGCCCCGGATAATCCGCGACAACGTTATCCAACCCCAGATCGATTCCGGGCGCCTTCCTAAAAATCTGCAAGGCATAGTTGGTACAGCCGCGCGCTTTGAGCCAATAGGCAAGCTCCAGAATCTGCGCAGGCGTCATGTAATCGGGATGCGCCGTCGTGCGGGCTTCGTATTGGACACCGGCGTTGACAATGATTTCAAAGCTCTCTAAAAAGTGCTCGAGCGCTTTAGGCGTTTGCACCACACGGCTGAAGTGATCGGGGTGCATCGTGGCCTTGACGTCCAACCCCACCCAATCGACATTGTCAATCACGGCTTTGAGATGCTCGGGGTAAGCGCCCGAAGTATGTAACCCCACTGACATTCCCAAGGCTTTGACCTCAGAAACGGCAGCAGGCAACGCCGGATCAACGCAAGGCTCACCCCCTGAAAAGACGACGCCGTCCAATAACCCTTGGCGGCGCCCTAAAAGATCGATCACGCGATTCCAGTCGCTGTCGCCCTCTTGCGGACGGCGATCCTGCATCCACGGATTTTGGCAATAGACGCACTTCCAGGGGCAGCCGCGCACAAAGACCACGGCAGACAGTTTGCCGGGGTAGTCGATGCTGGTAAAAGGCGTGACGGCAGCGATTCGTAGCCGGGCTGCCGGCACGTCGAATTTTGGATTTACTTCGAGCATCCGCACTTCGTTTCGACAAAGTACTTGCGTTCGGCAAATTCGCCCTTCTTGCCGATGTTAAAGGACTGCACCGGACGGTGGTAACCCATCACGCGCGTCCAGACTTCGCAAGGCTGACGTTCGCTGTCTTTGAGTTCGACTTTGTCGTTGACTTGGCATTCGTTCATGATTTGACTCCTTCAAAGTTGTTCAAAATTCGTTATTCCGAGGCTTTGGCCAAACGCGCACGTTTGGCCGCCAAAATTTCTGCGTCGCACAAGGGACAGAAATCGTGTCTGCCCGACAAATATCCGTGCTTGGGACAAATCGAGAAGGTGGGCGTCGCCGTAATGTAGGGCAAACGGAAACGCGTCAACGTTCTGCGCACCAAGTCGCGACAGGCTTCTGCCGAACTGATGGCCTCGTTCATATAAAGGTGAAGCACGGTGCCGCCGGTATACTTGCGCTGCAAGTCTTCCTGCATTTCCAGCGCTTCGAACGGATCGTCGGTGTAGCCCACAGGCAGCTGCGACGAGTTCGTGTAATAGGGATTGGTGGGCGTACCCGCCTGCAAAATCTCGGGGAAACGCTTCTTGTCTTCCTTGGCAAAGCGATACGTCGTACCTTCGGCGGGTGTCGCTTCCAAGTTGTACATATGGTCCGTCTCCGTTTGGAATTCAACCAAACGTTCGCGCACGTGATCGAGTAACTTCACGGCAAAGTCTTTGCCCACGGGCGTCGTGATGTCTTCTTTATCATCAAAGAAGTTGCGAATCATCTCGTTGATGCCGTTGACACCGATCGTGGAGAAGTGATTGCGCAGCGTTCCCAAATAGCGCTTGGTGTAGGGGAACAACCCTTGATCGATATGGTGCTGAATGACCTTGCGCTTGATTTCCAAAGACTGTTTGGCCAGATCCAACAAATGGTCCAGGCGTTCGTACATGGCTTTTTCGTTACCTTTGAAAAGATAACCCAAACGCGCACAGTTCACGGTCACCACGCCCAAAGAACCGGTTTGTTCGGCCGAGCCGAAAAGGCCGTTGCCGCGCTTTAAAAGTTCGCGCAAATCGAGCTGCAGGCGGCAACACATCGAGCGGATCATGTTGGGCTTAAGTTCCGAATTGACGAAGTTTTGGAAATACGGCAACCCGTAGCGCGCCGTCATTTCAAACAAAGGCAACACATTGGGGCTGTCCCAATCGAAGTCCGGCGTAATGTTGTAAGTCGGAATCGGGAACGTGAACACACGCCCCTTGGCATCGCCCTTCATCATCACTTCGATATAAGCGCGATTGATCATGTCCATTTCGGGCTGAAGTTCCCCGTAGGTAAATGGCATTTCCTTGCCGCCGATCAACGGATGCTGATCCTTCAGATCTTCCGGACACGTCCAGTCAAACGTCAGATTGGTAAAAGGCGTTTGCGTCCCCCAACGGCTCGGCACGTTGAGGTTATAAATCATTTCCTGGATGCTTTGCACCACTTCTTCGTAGGTGGCGTTGTCATTTCGGACAAAGGGCGCCATGTAGGTATCAAAGGAACTGAAGGCCTGAGCGCCGGCCCACTCGTTTTGCATCGTGCCCAGGAAATTGACGATTTGACCGGTGGCAGACGACAAATGCTTCGGGGCGCCGGCTTCAACTTTGCCGGGCACGCCGTTTAAGCCTTCGTTTAAGAGCGTACGCAAGCTCCAGCCGGCGCAATAACCCGAGAGCATATCCAAGTCATGAATATGGATGTCGGCCTGACGGTGCGCCAAACCGATTTCGGGCGTGTAGACGTAGTTGAGCCAATAGTTGGCGATGACCTTACCCGAGACGTTTAAAATCAAGCCGCCCAGGCTGTAGCCCTGATTGGCATTGGCGTTGACGCGCCAGTCGAGCTGATCGAGGTATTCGTTGATTGAACTTTCCACATCCACCCAGCTCTTTTTCGCATCGCGCGTCTTGGCACGCTGTTCGCGGTAAACAATATAGGCGCGAAGCGTCGTGAAGTACCCTGCTTCAAAAAGCGCATGCTCAACAGCGTCCTGCACCTGCTCGATATGCGGTGTGGCAACATTCAAGTCCTGAAGTTTGGGCATCACCAGATAGTCGGTGATCTCAAAAGCGCGCGCCTGACCGAATTCACCCGTGGCTTTACCCGCCTTTTCAATGGCCTTGGCGATCTTTTCGCGATCGAAATTTTTGACTGAACCGTCTCGTTTAATCAGATGCTTGGGATCGGTGGCCATAGCCGCAAACTCCTTGGTAGGTGGAAGGGAACTTTGTGTTTTGTTTTTCACGACCTGCGTGGAAAAAGAGCGCAGAGGCTTGAGACTCTGCGCACCGAAAACGATAGCAGAATACACCCGAGCAGGCAATGATTCCAATGGAGGAAAATACCATCCCTAGGCGTCATTCGAATTGAGTAGCACTATATATTGTGCCGTCTATTGAAAACAACAAACTTCATGAAAATGCCTGATTTCGTTAGCAATTTCAGGGTTTCGGACACTTTTCGACGGACTCGAATCGTCTCGCTTTTGCCACGGGCGACCACAAGATATAGAAAAACAACGATTGTTCCCAATTGAATTCGAGTGTTGCGAAATGTTGCTTTTCAGACATTGATTTCTTGGACTTCCTTTGTAAAGAACACTGATTTTTATACGGTTTCGTCAAAGATATCATCCGATCGACTGTCTCGGATTTAATCCGATTGACGGATTAGGGCAGTCCCATCGAACTATTGCACGCCTATCGCACCCCGCTCTACGATAGACGCACGCAATCGTTTGGTCGAATACCTTCGTACAACGGCAACGATTGAACAAAACAACAAAATTTTTAGCGAGGTTCATCATGACTCAATATATTAAGGATCGCTACGGCCTGTTGATTGGCGGTGCATGGGTTGATGCCGAAGGCGGCGCCGTCTTTGAAACGACCAACCCGGCAAACGGCGAAAAGTTGGCAGAATGCGCCAATGCGTCGCCTGCCGATGTCGATCGCGCCGTGGCCGCCGCTCGCGCTGCATTTCCGGCCTGGGCTGCCAAGTCGCCTCAGGAACGCGCCGCTCTACTATTGAAAATTGCCGACAAGATCGACGAACGCGCTCAGGAATTGGCTACGGTCGAAACTTTGGATAACGGCAAGCCCATCCGCGAAACGACGTTGGTGGACGTTCCGCTGTCTTCCGACCACTTCCGTTACTTTGCCGGGTGCTTGCGCGCCGATGAAGGCGAAGCCGTCATGATCGATGAAAATACCCTTTCCGTGATTCTGCGCGAACCCATCGGTGTGGTGGGTCAGATCATTCCGTGGAACTTCCCTCTCCTGATGGGGGCTTGGAAGATTGCTCCGGCTTTGGCTGCCGGCAACACGCTCGTGATTAAGTCTTCTTCCACGACGCCCTTGTCTCTGTTGGTGTTGGGCGAAATTTTGAATGAAGTCTTACCTGCCGGTGTCGTCAACATCATCACCGGGCGCGGTGCCGTCACGGGTCAGGCCATGTTGGATCACCCCGGCTTTGACAAGTTGGCCTTCACCGGCTCCACCGAAGTCGGCTACGACGTTGCCAAGGCTGCTGCCAACCGCCTAATTCCCGCTACGCTCGAATTGGGCGGCAAGTCGGCCAACATCTACTTTGACGACTGCCAGATGGATAAAGCCATCGAAGGTGCTCAGATCGGCATTCTCTTCAATCAGGGTCAGGTGTGCTGTGCCGGTTCCCGCATTTTCGTGCAGGAAGGCATCTATGACGAATTCGTTGGTAAGCTTGCCGAAGCCTTCAAAAACGTGAAGGTAGGCGATCCCATGGACATGCAGACCCAGATGGGCTCTCAGATCAACAAGCGTCAGCTCGAAAAGATTCTCGGTTGGGTTGAAACCGCCAAGAAGGAAGGTGCAACGGTGCTCGTGGGCGGCGAAGCCGCTAAGGTCGAAGGCATGGACGGCGCATTCATGCAACCGACGCTTTTGACCAACGTTACCAACGACATGGCCGTAGCTCAAAACGAAATCTTCGGACCGGTAGCCGTCGTCATCAAGTTCCGCACCGAAGAAGAAGTCGTTGCCATGGCTAACGACTCCGAATACGGTTTGGGCGGCGCCGTCTGGACGCGCGACATTAACCGTGCCTTCCGCGTGGCACGTGCCGTTCGTACCGGCCGTATGTGGGTCAACACCTACAACGAATTGCCGGCACACACCCCGTTTGGCGGTTACAAGAAGTCCGGTATCGGTCGTGAAACGCACAAGATGATGCTCGAACACTACAGCCAGCACAAGAACATCTATGTGTCGTTGTCCGAAGCCAAGCGCGGTTTCTTCTAATCGCATGACGTAGACTAACCATAAGTCGACATGACAAACGCCCGGGATTCCTCTCGGGCGTTTTGTTTTGTGCGCAATGTGGGAATGTTCTGCAAGATATCAGGGTTTTATCGCTCTAAGTGTTTTTCCCTATTAGATATTACCTAAATATAGTTTAAAGTACGCATTGCAAGAAGGTGAGAGCCTTGATTGCCTCCCTGTGTGGCAGACTTCCGAGGGGCCGCTTCCGAAGCCCTCCCTCTTCGAAAGCGAGCATTTAGTCTGCTGCATTTTTCCGGCCTGGTCTAATGAGTGACCGGGCCTATTTTTTTGCGTCTTGCCTAGAGAATCACGACGTCGTATTGTTCTTGCGTGTAGACGGGTTCGACTGCCAGCGTTACGGGCTTTTCCACGAAGTCCTGCAACAGGTTCAAGGCACTCGATTCGTCTTCCAAGAACATATCGACCACAGTTTGGCTTGCCAAGATTTTGAACGATCTGGCTTCCTTGTACTGGCGGCATTCGCGCACGATTTCACGCATGATTTCATAACAGACGCTGCGCGCTGTTTTGATTTCCCCGCGACCGCCGCACACCGGACACGTTTCGCACATCACGTGCGAGAGACTTTCGCGGGTGCGCTTGCGGGTCATTTCCACAAGGCCCAACTCGGTAAAGTCGCTGATAGTATGCTTGGTGCGATCCACGCTTGCGGCATGGCGAAGCTCAGATAACACGGCTGCGCGATCTTCGTCGGTTGCCATATCGATGAAGTCGATGATGATAATCCCGCCCAAATTTCTGAGTCTCAATTGACGCGCAATCGTCTGTGCAGCTTCCAAGTTAGTCTTAAAGACCGTTTCGCTAAAGTCGCGTTTGCCAATAAAGCCACCCGTGTTGACGTCAATGGTGGTCATGGCTTCGGTTTGATCCACCACCAAGTAGCCCCCGGACTTTAAAGGCACACGACGCCCCAAGGCTTTTTCGATCTCTTCGTCAACCGAATAGAGCTCAAACAAAGGTCTGTCGCCGGTATAGAGTTGCAACAAAGGCAACGCCACCGGAGCAAACGTTTCGGCAAAGGTTTTAAGCTTTTCAAAGGTGACTTCACAGTCGACATAAATGGCACGGGTATCGGCCAAAATCATGTCTCGCAACACACGCTCTTCCAAAGACAACTCTTGATACAGCAAGGTCGGCGCTTGGGACTGTACGCGCTTGGCCTCAATTTGCTTCCACAGCAATGCCAAGTAATCCATGTCGTCTTTGAATTCTTCGTCGGTGCCACCCTCTTCTGCGCTGGTTCTGACGATGTAGCCGCCTTTTTCTTCCGGTGCGCGCAAGCGCGTGACCTGCTCGCGCAAGGCTTCGCGCTGCTCGTCCGACTCGATGCGCTGGCTCACCCCAATATGGTGATCCTTGGGCAAATAAACGAGTTTGCGACCTGCCAGAGAAATGGTGGTGGTAAGGCGCGCACCCTTCGTTCCGATCGGATCTTTGGTGACTTGCACCAGAAGGTTTTGGCCGTCCACTAACATGCGCTCGATGGGACGGTATTCGCCGTTTTCCATCCTTGCACCCTCGATATCGAGAATGTGCAAAAAGGCCGAACGCTCCAGACCGATTTCCACGAAGGCCGACTGCATGCCCGGCAGTACGCGAATGACACGTCCGAGATAAACGTTGCCCACAAGACCGATGTTAGCCGCGCGCTCGATGTGTAAATCTTCCAACACGCCGTCTTCCAAGACGGCCACTCGGGTTTCGCGCAGGTTTCGGTTGATCAGAATGTCTTGCATGGCGGTTTCTCGTTGATGACAAATTACATTAATTGAGCATTATAGATTGCCGACCGATTGAAAATTCTATGATCAACGCTCTCAAAAAACGTTACTGAGCCAAAATCAAGCCTAGTTCATAACCAAATTACTAGGCTAAACGCAAATACAATTGATTTTGGATGCACATTTTTAAAATTCTCGTAATTTTAAATCTACACCTTAAGGACTAACCCTCAAGTTTCCTTTGTAAACACTAAGAGTACAATGAATTTGCCGAAGCTATCGGTAGCAGAGATAGCTTCTTTTGATCCACAAATTCTCGTGGATACGGCACATTTTTAAGGAGCACTCATATGCGCTTTCCTAAAACACTGCTTGCAATCGCAGCAGGTGCTGCCTTTCCGCTCAAGCTTGTTTCACGGTTATCGTCGGCAAAGATGCTTCTGCGACCGGTGAAATCCTTATCGGTCATAATGAGGATAACGATCGTCGCATTATCACCAACCAGTATTGGGTTCCGGCTGCCGACCATAAAGTCGGCGAGTTGATTGAATTTGAACCGGCTGCCGCAAAGATCCCGCAGGTCAAACATACATACGGCTTCTGGTGGACTCAGACATTAGCCCCCGAAGGGTCGAGTTTCTCGGATGGATTTATAAATGAAAAAGGTGTTGTAGTTGTCTCTAACAACTGTAACATCACTATTGAAAAAGATCAGAAATTCAACGACGGCGGTATCGGTTACGGTATTCGTCGTTTGGTTGCAGAACGTGCCGGCTCTGCCCGCGAGGGGATTGATATTGTCATCGACTTGATGAAGAAGTACGGGTACTTCCATATGGGGCGCACCTATACGATTGCAGACCATAATGAAGCATGGCAAATATCCCTGCTACGCGGCCATCGTTATCTGGCTCGCAAGGTCGGCGATAAAGAAATTGCCTTTATCGCAAACGCCTTTGCATTCGATAAGGTCGATTTAAAAGACCCGAATGTAATTGCCTCCCCCGATTTGATCGAACACGCAATTGAACTCGGCGCATATAAACCTGCCAAAGTCGGGGACTATTCCGATTTTTCTTTCCGTGAAGCTTATCAGCCGGAAGCTCGACGTATCTTTCCAAGAAATAAAGAACGTATTTTTACGATGCTTGAAATGGTCACCGGGAAAGAATATAAAAATACCGATGACTATCCGGCTTATTTGACGTCCCCGAAGAAGTATACGGTTGAAGACGTCAAGACCTTCATGCGCGGGCATTCAAAATTTGAAACGCGCAAGACCGGTTGGTATCACGAAACCATGCAGGATATCTGCAACATCGGTACATTTGATTCCGTTGTATTTAAACTTGCCGACGACCCGCTCTTAACGATGGCTTGGCGTGCCTCCGGGCGTCCTATGGAACAGATCTACACCCCCGGATTCCCTCTTGCCGGGCCTGCCGGAGCACAATCTTACATGGCGCCTGAAGTCGGTACTCATGCGCAATTCCATGCAACTGCTGAACAAGTATCCTGGTCGCCGGATCGCCCGATCTTTACGTTCTTAGCACAACAATTCTTCCTGGATTGGATGCCTGAAGCTCGCAATGACTTCCTTAAAACTCAAGAAGCCATTGAAAAGGCCGATACCGTTACTGCACATGCTATGCAACAAAAAGCCAAAAAACTGGCAGCTGTTGATCGCGAAAAAGCTCGCGAAGCATTGCATACTTTTAACGTCGAGGCTTTCAATAGGACGCTTGGTGAAGCCACTTCTTTAGTACAGAAGCTGAACACTCACACGATTGCTGTCACCAAAAAGACGCTCTCGCAATCCGATCAGGGAACAGTTGATGTAGTCCTCTTTTCTGAAAAGGGCTTTGATGCCACGAAGTTGGATCAAAAGACGACTTTCTTCGGATCTCCCTATCCTGACGGAAGCATCGAGCTCAATAAACAAATGGCAATTCCTGTCAAAGTTATTGCCAAAGACGTGGACGGTGACGGTTTAAAGGATGCTGTCATTACTTTCCCGGTAAAAGGTGCTACGGCGTTCTCGTTTGTCGGTGTGGACTCCGAACTTTACTTATTCACCAAGGTTAATGGCAAACCTGTGGCAGCTTTTGACATTGTGAAGTTCGTACAGTAATGCACATTCAACCGCTCTAATAACGCACAATTGATCTGGGCGGTTGAAAAAATAATCGGAGACCGGTTTCCGACACCCGATCTCCGACTTCTCAATGTTTTGAGTTTCTTATTTTGCCTCTTTGCACTTGTCGCACTCGCCGCAATTGCCGCTACACGTGTGTTGGTTGTTCCACTCGGGCTGCAACGTCACGTGATCGATCCCAAAGCGCGTTTGAATCATGTCACGCGCGTCGCTCAAGACCTGCTTCCAATCCACATCTTCTTTCATACAAAGATGTGCTGACAATGCACCGTGCCCCGGAGCCAAGGTCCACACATGCAGATCGTGCACGCGCTTAACGCCTTCCAAGCGAGAAAGTGCATCGCCCACGTCGTAGTAGTTAACGTCGCCGGGCACCGCATCTAAAAGCACGGCAGAAGACTCTTTCAACACGCCCCAAGTGGAATGCAAAACCAGAGCACCCACACCGAAAGAAAGCAACGGGTCGGCAATGGCAAAGGACTCACCTCCGAAGTAAATCAAGGCACCGGCTAAAATGGCTGCCACCGACCCCAGCAAGTCGCCCATGACGTGTAAGAGCGCCGCACGAGTATTGAGGTTTTTCTTGTCTCGCGACAACGACCAAGCCACACCGATGTTAATCAATAAACCGATGACAGCTACGATCATCACCGAGCCGCCTGCAACGGCCGGAGGTTCATCCAAACGCACCACGGCTTCCCAGAAAATCCAGAAAACCACACCCAACATCACTAAGCCATTTAAAAAGGCTGCCAAAACTTCAATGCGACCGTGGCCGAAACTATGGTTGGCATCCACCCCTTTGCGCGAAATCCAGTTGGCAATCAACGCAAACAAGAGGCTTGCGGCATCGGTTGCCATATGACCGGCGTCGCCTATCAAAGCCAAGGAGTTGGAGAGATAACCGCCCACCAATTCCACAACGGAAAAGCCCAGCGTCAAAACGACGGCAAAGCCCAAAACGCTCAATTTCACGCGATCGGCACTGTGGTCATAGTGGCTGTCGCCCGCACGATGGTCGGAATACTTTACGGAGCAAGACATGTGTTTCACCTTAAAAGATTTGTTCTAAATAACAATCGAACTCATTTTCAGAGCCCCAAAAACACGAAACCCACGGAAATCGCTTTCCGTGGGAATCGTTTATTCACTTGAAGGAGGTACGTTCAAGTGCTTGCTAGGGAGATTTTACTCCTTTTTGCCGCCGGTGAGCATCGGCACGACCGTGCCTTCGTTACCGGTCAACAGACCGGTCTTAGCATAGGTCTGAAGCTTGGCACGGGTATCGGTGATGTCGAGGTTGCGCATCGTCAACTGACCGATACGGTCAACAGCCGTAAACATGGAGTCGCCCTTTTCCATCGTCAGACGTTCGGGTTCGTACGTCAGGTTGGGCGATTCGGTATTGAGAATCGTGTAGTCATTGCCGCGGCGCAGTTCAAGCGTCACTTCGCCGGTGATGGCGCTTGCCACCCAACGCATAGCGCTTTCGCGCAACATGATAGCCTGGCTGTCGAACCAACGACCCTGGTAGAGCAAACGACCCAAGCGGCGACCGTTGATGTGGTACTGCTCGATCGTGTCTTCGTTGTGAATACCGGAAACCAAACGTTCGTAGGCGATGTAAAGCAAAGCCATACCCGGGGCTTCGTAGATGCCGCGGCTCTTGGCTTCGATGATACGGTTTTCGATCTGGTCACTCATGCCCAAGCCGTGACGACCGCCGATGCGGTTGGCTTCGTACATGAGTTCAACGGGATTTTCGAATTCCTTGCCGTTCAAAGCGACCGGGCGGCCTTCTTCAAAGCGCACGGTCACGGTTTCGGGTTCGATCTTGACGTTTTCGTCCCAGAATGCCACGCCCATGATGGGTTCGACAATCTTCATGGAGGTACCCAACTGTTCCAAATCCTTGGCTTCGTGGGTGGCGCCCAACATGTTGGAGTCGGTGGAGTAGGCCTTTTCGGCCTTCATGCGGTATTCGAAACCTTCGGCGTTCAAGAACGCGGACATTTCGGCGCGGCCGCCCAATTCGGTAATGAACTGGGTATCCAACCAGGGCTTGTAGATCTTGAGGTTGGGATTGACCAAGAGACCATAACGGTAGAAACGTTCGATATCGTTACCCTTGTAGGTCGAGCCGTCGCCCCAGATGTCCACGCCGTCTTCGCGCATGGCGGCAACGAGCATCGTGCCCGTCACGGCGCGGCCCAAGGGCGTGGTGTTGAAATAGGTCATGCCGGCAGTGGTGATGTGGAAAGCGCCGGACTGAATGGCAGCAATGCCTTCGGCAACGAGCTGCGGACGGCAATCGATCAAACGGGCTTTTTCGGCACCGTACTCCATCGCACGACGGGGAATGGCGTCATAGTCATCTTCGTCGGGCTGACCCAAGTTTGCCGTGTAGGCATAAGGGAAGGCACCCTTATTTTTCATCCAACGCAAAGCGGCACTGGTATCCAGACCACCGGAAAACGCAATACCGACTTTCTTGCCGACGGGGACGCTTTGCAGAATCGTTTGAGACATTGTTCTCTCTTTTAGAAAAGACCGACGAGAATCTGACGATCGCCGGCCGTATAACACAAGCCGTTATGCGCGCAAACTCTCCTTGCACACATAGCGGCAACTCACTGACGTAATTATGGAGTATTCCTCGCAATTTTGCCTAATCACAAGCCCGTAGCAAGGCCTTTTTGACGTCAAATTTTTATATTGCCGTATGTTCGGGCATGACCGAGCGCGGAATGTCCATGGCCATCGTCACGCCGCAATCGGCATTGGCCGTGGCAATGAGGCGCCCGTGATGGCGCTCGGCAATGTTGCCCACGATGGAAATCCCCAAGCCCAAGCCTCCCTCTTTGGAAGTGACCAAAGGCATCATGAACTTGTCGACCTGCTCTTGCGTGATCTTAGGCCCATTGTCCTTGACTTCGATGCGCCAGAAGCGGTCTTCGGGTTTGACGGTGACGTAAATTTCGGCCAACTCCGTATTTTCGGTGGCGTCTGCCGCATTCTTCAAAAGATTCAAAACGGCAAGCTCGATTTCCCACTCGTCGATATCGGCCCACAGGTACGGCATGATGTTGGTGACGATATTGGCTTCGGTTCGGCGGCTGCGCTTAAAGGTTTCGATGGCGCCTTCGACGGCTTTGCTCATATCGGCCATTTTCAACTCCGGCGTCTGGTGCTTGGCGTAAGCTCGCACGCGATTGACGATTTCCGAAGCGCGCGTCCCCTGCTCGACGATTTCTTCCAACACCTGGGTCAACATCGCGGGATCAATGGCGCCGCGCTTGGAGCGACGCAAAAGCCCGTTGGCAAAATTGGTAATGGCGCCCAAGGGTTGCTTTAATTCGTGTGCGATCATGGTGGACATCTGCCCCACGATGCCGGTGCGTTCCAAATTGGCTATATGATCGCGCGAAGCCGCCGCCATCTTTTCAATGCGTTCGCGATCGGCCAAAGCTTCCTTTAAAAGCTTGGTACGACGACGCACCAACACCGACAACGACCCGGCATAGAAAATGATGAGGAAACTCACCCCCAAAAAGATCATGACGGTTGAGGTTTGCTCCTTGGCGAAGGTGGCAAACTGCCAGGCGGCCAAGTTGGCATATGGGCCGATCTTCAAATCGAAGAACAAATCGTGCACCGCACGATTGCTCACGGGCATGCCCCAATCGGCACCGTCGGCCATGGCCGTCATGGTGTAAAGGGCCGCACTGACCGTTTTTTGCAGTCCCGAATCGATATCCTTCATCGAGGCGAAGTAAAAACTCGGATACAGTTCCGTGGAGTGTGCGCAGTGAATGAGACCGGAAGATCGCGTCTCGATCAAACGAAATGTCACGCGATCGATTTCACCAGCGTTAACCATGCGCTCGAAGCGGCACGCAGGCAAAATGCCCACATCGATCGCCCCGTTTTCAACGGCTTTGACAATGCGCTGCGGATCGTCACCGAAAAAGGTGATGCGGTTTCTCAAAGACTGAATCACCACGCCCTTTTGGTAGATGTCGCGCAGACCGATCAGATAGCCCGAATAGCTTTGCGGGTAGTAGGCGCCGATTTTCTTACCCACGAAATCGGTCACTTTTGTGACGGCTTCGTTATCGGCACGAGAAATGAAAAGCGAGCCCACGGCAAAGGCGGGATCGGGCGCTTCCAAGGGCCACAGAGAAGCCAACGACTTCATGCCGTCGTTCATTTCGTAGCGCGTAAAAAAGCCCCCATCGGCAATCAAAAAATCGATCGTGCCGTTTGTGACGGCATTGTCCATTTGGGTGGCGTTCAAAACTTCGAAGATGATCTTGTCATGGCCGAAGCGATTGAGCAGGTGCTGCTTGGTGCTCTCAAACGTATTGCCGTCTTGGTACTTCACAAACTCCAGTTGCACGCCCACGCGAAACGGCTGATTGAGCGCGTTGGTGTTGTTCTCGGTGTTTTCGCCCGTTTGCGCGTCAACGGCAGCAGTCGCTGCTTGTGCGGGCGCAATCAAGTTTTGCAGCTCTTTGGAGTTGACGCCTTTGACCGGTGTCATCC
>ERZ1035006.753-NODE-753-length-24638-cov-28.040556_pt1 | contig 24638 bp, 22 predicted proteins | sample MGYA00520694_ERZ1035006 | MGnify/ENA primary metagenome ERZ1035006 (study PRJEB33766, sample SAMN09781746) | gut metagenome | biome: gut microbiome | host: Homo sapiens | place: Madagascar | study: EMG produced TPA metagenomics assembly of the PRJNA485056 data... | reverse complement strand
ATTCGTGTCGTGAACTTAAATCAGGAGAAGAAAAGCAATGTGATGTATGTGGAACAGGGACAGGAATTTTATTATGGAGGACTTGCGATTCAGGCGGATGACTTTCTGCTTTTGAATGCGGATGAATATGAGGCTTATTTTGGTGTGGAGGATGATGTGACAGACAATGAAAAAGCTGTATGTGTGCGGTTTATAGTTCGAAACGATTCGGAAAATGCAATATCATGGGATAATGTGATATCTGTTCTAGGAGAGGGATTTGTATGTAAAGGATGGGGAAGCTCTTATGATCCGTTCATGGGGGCAAAGTTAAACAAATTTTATGATGAACAATTGAATCCGGGAATGAAACAGGATATATGGATTGTAACTACGGCGTCCCGTGTGTGCTTTCGTGAGAAAACATGGGAGAATCTTTCAGACATGGAGTTTGAATATGTGGTGTCGCTGTATCCGGATGCCGTCCGCATCCGATTAAAAACGGGGAAGAATTATGGAGGAGCGAGCCTATGAAACCAGTGATTAAATTTGAGTTTTACAGAGCTTTTCGGTCGGGTGGATTTTATGTGGCATTGCTGTTAGGAACGGCTCTGGCAATCGGCGACATCGTACTCTTTCATAATGCATTTCGGGATACGATAGATGCAAAAGTTGTGATGCAGACATGGATTGGGACGGATTATCAGTTCGTGACGAACAGTCTGTTTTATGCGCTGCTTCCGATTCTGGCAGCATTACCATATGCGGGAACTTATTATGAAGACATCAAAACAGGTTATCTGAAGAATATTTTACTGCACACTTCCAGACGTGGGTACTATATGGCAAAAGCAGTTGTAGTGTTTGTGATGGCAGCAATCACTGTGATGATTCCGTTGCTGTTAGATTTGATGGCGGTTATGACAATATATCCACTTCGTATGCCGGAACAACTGGAATTTCTGGCAGCTGGAATTCTGGATGTGAATTTGTTTTCTGGGCTGTATGAGACGAACGGTGCATTGTATGCATTGGCATTTATCCTTTTAGATGGCCTGTTTGCAGGACTTCTGGCACTTGTTTCTGTATGCGTGGCAGAACGGGTTGAGAGTATGTTTAGTGCGATTGTAATTCCTTTTGCTTTCTATATCATGTGGAGTGCAGTTATGATGGAAAACAATGATGGCAGATTTTCTGTGATGGAAATGTTGAACCCGTTACAATCGGTTGTTTTCAGCAGGCTGCAGGTCGTGCTTATGGCAGTCGGTGGGACGCTGATTATTATACTCTGGCTGTTCTTAAAAGGAAGGAGAAAAGATGTGTTATGATAGAGATTGAATTAAAAAATATATCGAAGACAATACATAAAACACCGATTTTACATGATATCAATCTGAAATTCCATTCGGGAGCGATTTATGGTCTGAAAGGGAAAAATGGATGTGGAAAAACCATGCTTATGCGAACTATTTGCGGATTGATGATACCAAGTACAGGAACGGTCAGTATCAATGGAAAAGTACTCATGAAGGATATCGAGTTTCCGGAAAGCATTGGGGCGTTGATTGAGAATCCGGCATTTCTGCCGCAATATACAGGATATAAGAATCTGTGTATGCTGGCATCGCTTCGCAGGGATATAGATAAAGAGGATGTGGCGGAAGCTATGCGGCGGGTGCAGCTTGATCCGGGGGATAAGCGTGTTTATCGGAAGTATTCGCTCGGAATGAAACAGAAGCTTGGAATCGCAAATGCAATTATGGGGGAGCCGGATATTATTGTATTAGATGAACCAATCAATGCGCTGGATGAAGCAAGCGTGGAGCAGGTAAAGAAAGTGCTGGTGGATTTGCGGGAACGGGATCATCTGATTATCATTGCCTGTCATGATCGGGAAGAACTGGAGTATCTGAGTGATGAGATCATTGAGATCAAGGACGGTACAGTTGTGTGTAAGCAGAAGGAGGGAGTGGCATGAGAACAGCAAAGATGTTCTGGCGGGATATGTGTCTTGGGACGTTCCGGCATGGTGCCCGATTTCTGATCATCCCTCTTGTTGTCGTGCTGATGACTGCCGGTTTTGCGGAATATGCTGCAAACCTATACGATGCGGGGACGATTGCCGGAAGTGGAACAGCAGCAGATTATTATCTGTGTGTTATGCAGGGAATGTATATCTATAAATTCAGTCCCGATTCGACGTTCGTGATTCCGATTTCGTGGTTTATGCTTCACATCGGGCTGGCATATCTGACTGCATATTATCCATGTAAGGATTATAATGAGTATGGAGCGATTGTGCTTCCGGCAGGCGGCTCCCGCATTCGTTGGTGGATTGCGAAGATGTTCTGGTGCCTGATGACAGTTTTTCTATACTATATTGGAATTGCCATAACCTGCGCGATCAGTGCCTGTGTGCATGGTGCAAAGCTAAGTGTGGATTTTTCAGTGGATCTGTTGGAACATTTGTATGGAGATTCTATGAATTATGTCAGCCAGTCCGATATGATTTTGATTTCCGTTTTGCTGCCATTTGCCATATCTGTGCTGATGACAGAAGTACAGATGCTTTTCAGTTTTTTGTTTACACCCGTTATAAGCTTTGCTGCAACGTGTGGGGTCTATATTCTGTCTGCTTATTATACCTGCTGGTGGCTGCCGGGAAGTTATACGATGTGGCAGAGAAGTTCCTATATCAATTATGAAGGCGTAAAACCGATGAGTGGATTCGTGATAGCTGTATTCGGGTTACTTTGTGTGATTGTATGTGGAACCTTATATTTTCAAGATAAGGATATACTGGATTAAATAAAAACAGGGATTACCCTTTTGAGGTAGTCCCTGTTTTTTAGTATTCGCTTGCGCTTACGTATTATGCATTTTCTAATTTCGTAATCGCAGCCTCAATTCTTGCCAGTGTCTCATCCTTGCCGAGGATGCTCATAAGCTCGGTTGCACCGCCCGGTGTTGCCTGCTTGCCGGATACGGCCGTACGAAGCGGCCACATGACGAAGCCGGTCTTGTACTCGTGCTCTTTGCCGAATGATGAAAGAGCTGCGAATAAGCTGTCATTGTCGAAGGCTTCCTGTGCCTCAAGGACCGGAAGAACTTCTTTTAATAACTGCAATGAATTTTCTGCGTTTGTCTTCATCTTCTTGTGAGTATACATTGCGATATCGTATTCCGGTACAGCAGCCAGGAAATCTATCTGATCCTTGATGTCCGGGAATACTTCGATTCTTGTCTTTACCATAGCGGCAATCTTCTTCGCATCCATCTTATCGCCAACGACTTCCTTGATATATGGAAGAGCCATCTCATAGAACTTCTCATCGTCCATTGCCTTGATGTACTCGCCGTTCATCCATTTGAGCTTTGTCATATCTAAAACTGCCGGAGACTTGGAGATATTGTGGTAGTCAAATGCTTCTACCAGCTCCTGCAAAGAGAAGATCTCACGGTTATCCTCCGGGCTCCAGCCGAGCAATGCGACGAAGTTAATGATCGCCTCGGTCAGGAATCCCTGCTCCAACAGATCCTCGAAGGATGAGTGACCACTACGCTTGGAAAGCTTCTGGTGATCTTCATTCGTGATCAGTGGACAGTGGATATAAGTTGGAACTTCCCAGCCAAATGCATCATAGAGACGGTTGTATTTTGGAGAGGAAGATAAGTATTCATTTCCGCGGACAACATGTGTAATGTTCATCAGATGGTCGTCCACAACATTTGCGAAGTTGTAGGTTGGGAAACCGTCGGACTTGATCAGAATCATATCGTCAAGCTCGATGTTCGGAACGGTGATGTCACCGTACAGCTCGTCGGAGAAAGTTGTGGTACCCTCTTCCGGGTTGTTCTGACGGATAACATATGGCTTGCCTGCAGCAAGATTTGCCTCGACTTCTTCTTTAGAAAGATGTAAGCAATGTTTATCGTAACGGGAGATTGTTTTTCCCTCGAATTCGGTGACAAGTGTCTTCAGACGGCACTCATCGCAGAAGCAGTAGTATGCCTCGCCCTTGTCAATCAGCTTCTTTGCGTATTCTAAGTAGATGCCCTTCTTCTGGCGCTCACTCTGGATGTATGGGCCAACGCCGCCGTCCTTGTCCGGACCTTCGTCGTGCTCGAGACCTGTTTCCTTCAGAGTACGGTAGATGATGTCGACAGCACCTTCTACCTCTCGTTCCTGGTCCGTATCTTCGATACGCAAAATAAAATCGCCACCCTCATGTTTTGCAATCAGGTATGCGTATAAAGCAGTTCTCAAATTTCCTACATGCATCCGGCCGGTTGGGCTTGGTGCAAATCTTGTTCTAATCTTCTTTGCCATTTTATTATGATAGCCTCCTGTATAACAGATAAATTCTTAGGAAATTATAACAAAGGAAAAATCATTTTACAACATATTGTTGATTATTGAAATTATTTTTAGTATACTACAAAAGGATTGTTCTCATTTTTGGGAGTAGTTATTTTTATAAGAAAGCTGGGAAATAATATGGATCGATCAATGATTTCAATGATATATTTTGTCGCATTGCTTGCATTGTTTCTGATTATGATCATAGCAACGATTGCAGTGATCGCAAGCAAGTCCAGACGACGTTATGAGGAAGATGACGATGAGTTTGAAGAGGGAACGGAATATGAAGATTCTGTTTCAGAAGATGCTCAGGGACAAACGGTCTTTGATGATGCGGATGATATGCTGACGGATGATTTTTATGTCGATAATCTGGATATGCCAGGACAGGATTCTGCATTTGCACCGGACACCCAGAGCGATTACGAAGATGACTATGAAGATGAATATGCCGATGGAGAGCAATATTATGATGAGGTAGATGCATCGGATATGGAAGATGAATCCTATGACGAATACGAAGATGTAGAAGTGGATTCTTATGATGCAGAGCTTGACAGTGCATTTGACATTCCTGGTTCTATGAAGATCGATCCGCTTCAGGCAAATGCACCGACACAGGAGATTGATACAAAGGCAGTAAAAGAAGAGAGAAATGCTTCTGCACAGGATGCGGAAGATGATTTACAGTCAGAAGAAGAAATTCCGGAGATTACAATGGAGCCGGAATCAGATATGTCACAAGGAGATGTACAGGATAGTATTTCAGAAGAAACTCCGGCGGAAGCAAATCAGGAAAAGACGAATCAGACGGTAGAGAACAATTTGAAGAGCGTAGAGGCGCAGATGGTACCAGATGCTGCGCCAGAAGAAAACATCGATGAGAATGTGGATGCATCAAAGGCAACAGAAGTGGCAGAGCCGGAATCAGATACAACAGAAGTAGCAGAGCCAGAACCGGAAGTACCGAAAAAACAGAAAAAGAAACATATCCGCAAACAGAAGAAGCAGCCGGAAACAGTTGTTGTGCCGGAAAAAGAGGATCTTTCAGATTCTGCATTTGGACCGGATATCCCGGAGATTAATATTAGTAACGAAGCACTTGCTGCATCTGTTCGGGAAGCCGAGGCGATGGGGGCTGCCATTATGGGAGATTTGAAGGCAGCTAAGGTGCCGGTCGAGACGATGTTTGGAATCAACGAGGAACTTTCTTCCTACGGTTCCAAGAAGAATATGCGGGCAAAATCCAAGGTCGCAAGTGACGAGGACTTTTATTGGTATAACAAAGAAGATGCGGCAGAGCGCCCGGCGAGACGGCCGATTGAGGTGTATTATCATCATTTTAATATTGCAGATGACTGCATTGAGGATTTACTTGTAGAGATGTATGACTGTGCGTTGGTTCGTACGGAAGAAATCCGGTATATTGCATATGGAATTGAGCCACGGACACTTTCGATGAAAGAAATTATGTCAGGAACTGTTTCTTTGAATGATCATAAGAAGAAAGAACCAACGGAGCAGGATCTGGTTCGTATCTATGAGAAGTGGTGTGGTTATGTGGATCATCTGTTGGATAAGGTAGAAATTCATGCAGATGAGTATACAATTCAGGAAATCCGTAAACAATTATGTGCGTACGGACGAAACGACGTCGATATATTGTTGGAAGGAAAATAAGTAATATGGATATTATCAGACCAAGTATGGAGACCAAAGAAGTATTAGATTATTATTTACAGTATAATCATTACAGAGGGTGCGAATTTTCCTCGGCAAACAGTCTGTTCTGGTGTGATTTTTATCAGACGAAGTTCACTGTCCTGGAGGACATGCTGGTGTTCTGCCGAGTGGAGAAAGGTGTTCCAACTTCATTTACGTTCCCGATTGGAAAACACAATCCCAAAGATGCATTTGACAGAGTGGTAGATTACTTTGAAGAGAGTAATCTGCCATTTGCTATGTATATGGTAGAACCCGAGATGTACGCCATGATTGAACTTTGGTATCCGGGACAGTATCAGATTGAATATGACAGAGATAGTGCGGATTATCTATACAGACAGGATGCGCTTGCAACGCTTGCAGGCAAGAAGCTTCATGCGAAACGGAACCATATCAATCGTTTTCTGGAAAATTTCCCGGATTATCAGTATGAACGAATCAATGGAAAAAACTGGCGTGAATGTCTGGAATTAGAAGAGATTTGGGAGCAGGAGAACAACTTGGAACATGATGGGGATAAGGAAAACGAAAAACGGATTATCGCTTATGCATTGGAACATAGAAAGAGTCTGGGAATGGTTGGCGGATTGATCCGGGTAGAAGGAAAAGTCGTTGCATTTACACTGGGAGAACCGTTGACGGAAGATACATTTGATGTACATTTTGAAAAGGCATACGCAGATATACAAGGTGCGTATGCCATAATCAATCGTGAATTTGCCAGACGGGAACTGTCTGCATTCACTTATATAAACCGGGAGGAAGATATGGGCATCCCGGGCCTTCGTAAGGCAAAGCTTTCCTATCATCCGGAAAGCCTTGTTGAAAAAGGAATCGTAACTAAGACTCGGACGCCATAGATTCCGGTGATCCGAGTTTTTCCATGAACAGGGTTAATGCCACACAGGCGGCAAGCAGAATTACACCGATGATGATTGATACGATGGAAGTTCCCTTCATGCTGTATTCCTGATTTACCTTATAAAAGATTGAAATCGGAGAAGAAGCTACGAGTGCAAAGATTCCGCTGAACGTCGCAGATGCAAAATGCTTCAGCAAATAGCTTATGAGCTTGGAGATGAAGAAGATTCCAAGTACACAGCCGATTGCAAAAGGAATCAGGATGTAAAGCTGATTCAACATACCGTGTAGATCCAGTGCGCGGAGTGCTTCTACAAACTGTTTTACAGAATTGATAACACCAAAGTAATATCCGAGAATCATAAGTACCAGAGAGCCGCTGACACCTGGAATTACCATAGTTGCACTCGCGATGATTCCCATGAAGAAGATCTTCACGATCATACCAATACTTGGAGTGAGTGCAATACCACTTTCACTGTCTCCGTTTAAAAATACCATCGCCATCGCAACGGCAAGCAGAATCAAAAATACAAGAATGTTCACAAGCAGAGATTTCTTCTCTTCGCTTTGCCAGTTGTCTTTTAGGGAACGCAAAATTGCAGGGATACCGCCAATGATCAGTCCTGTGAATGCGCAGGATGTTGCAAATGGAAAGTTTGCAAGCAACCAAGGGATGATATAGGTAAACCCGACAATTCCAATGCCCATTCCGAGTATAATCGGAAGTAATGTGAAAAAGCTTTTCTTGAAGCTTTTCAAAAGACTTGAGATTGCATTCAGCAGCTTATCATAGATGCCAAATGAAACGGCCATTGTACCTCCGCTGACACCTGGAATAACATTTGCGATACCGACAAATACACCTTTGATCAGATCAACTAAAAAATTCACGTTTTCTTACTCCTTCACTATTATATTGAATGTATAATACAAACCTTTGAAATTATACTATGAAAGGTAAAAAAAAACAATTTCAAAAAGATAAATTATTTTTAAATGGTGAAAAACTTATGAAATCATATAAGAATAGGTTGCAATTCATGTTTCAACATGCTATCATATGTAGTATTAAAAACCACGTGTAATAGTTATGGAAGAGTTGAAAGGCGAAAATTATGAAATATAAGATTGTTGGAGACAGTTGTTGTGATTTTACAACTGAGGATTTGAAAAAGGAATATATCAGCCGGGTACCACTGATTCTCACAGTAGGGAATACCGATGTGGTAGATGATGATACGTTTGTTCAGGAGAAATATCTGGATTTGGTAGAGCGTTGCCCGGAATGTCCGCGTTCTTCCTGCCCTTCACCAGAGAATTATATGCGGAATTTTGATGGAGCTGAGAATATATTTGTCGTGACACTCTCTTCTAAATTAAGCGGTTCCTATAACAGTGCAATGCTTGCAAAGCAGATCTATCAGGAGGATCATCCGGATGTGAAAATTCACGTGTTTGATTCGAAGTCTGCGGCGGCAGCGCAGCATTTGATTTGTGAGAGATTGGAGAGCTATATAGAGCAGAATTTGGATTTTAAGACTATCGTGGAAAAAACAGAGGCATATGTTGGAGAAATTCGAACACTTTTCGTGCTGGATAGCCTGGATACAATGCGTAAGAACGGAAGAATTACAAAGGTGAAGGCACTGGCCGCAAATATGCTTAACATAAAACCGGTGTTGCATGGTGTGGATGGAGAGATACAGCAGCTTGATCAGGCTCGCGGTATGAATAAGGCGCTCAATAAGTTGTTGTCTCATATTGAGAAAGAAGGATATGACAACACCAGACCGGTTCGGATCACACAGTGTGGAAGTATGGAACGTTGCAGAAATGTGCGAAAAATTCTGATGGAGCAATTTGGCTTTATGGATGTAAAGATTCTTGAAGCAAAGGGGGTCAGCTCTACGTATGAGAGCCGTGGCGGTGTAATTGTTTGCTTCTAGCCATGTATCCTGGAAAAATATAACACAAAGACAAGATATTAGAAAATATCTTGTCTTTTTTTGTGTGGGATGATACTATTTATAAATACGTTTTTATACAAAATGAGAGTATAATAAAGTATGCAAAAGCGTGAGTGGATTGATACGTGGTTATGTAGTAACAAATTAAATATAACATGGAGAAAAGGTATGAAAAAATATACGTACAAAATATCAGGATTTATAATTGGTGCGTTATGTATGGGTTTACTTGCCGGATGTGGGAATAAACAGGCAGATCCAACGACGGCAACGACTACAGAAGTGATTTCTACAGACGGAGATGCTGTGCAGGAGCCGGATCTTCCAATGGATGAGGATGGTTTTATTATTACAAACGACTATGTCAAGACAGTGGGAGAGACAGTGAATGTCCGGGTGTCGCCAACTACAGATGCGGATATTTATCGGATGCTTCCGGATGGGGAGGTCTTGAATCGAATCGGATACAATGAGGAATGGACAAAGGTATTGATGGATGGAAGTGCATTTTACATACATTCTGATTTTGTAATCCAGACAGAACCGCCGACCGGAACTCTGCCAGATGCAACCGAGGAGACAACAACAGAGACTGCAACGGATGGAGATGCACAGAAAATAAAGAAGATTGTAATGATCGATCCGGCAAATCAGGCAGTTGTGAATGCAGAGCAGGTGGAGATCGGACCGAATACAGAGGTAACAAAACAGGGTGCTTCTACTGGAAATGTTGGAACGACACTGGGAACAAAAGAGAGCGAATTGAATCTGACATATGCGAATCTGCTCAAAACAGAATTGGAAAGCCGTGGATATCAGGTACTTTTAACACGAGATACAGATCAGATTAATCTGTCAAATAAAGACCGGGCATTGCTTGCAAATGATTCAGAGGCAACGGTATATGTCAGAATTCAGATGAATTTCAGTGAGAACAGTTCTCTGACCGGAGTAATGGGTGTGTGTATGCCGGAGGATAGTGCATTTAATAGTGGTCTATACAAGGACAGTTATCGACTTACTACAAGATTGATTGAGGGAGTCCTGAATAATACGGCCTGCACAAATCAGGGAATCTATGAGACAGATCAGATGACAGCGATTAACTGGAGTGAGAAACCGGTAGCGTTGATTAAGCTGGGGTACTTAAGCAATGCAGATGAAGAGGCAAAGCTGGTAGATACATCCTATCAGCAGGAAATAATAAAAGGACTTGCTGACGGACTGGATGCGTATTATGGCTATTAGATTGGAGGAAATAAAGAATGCGGGAATATGTGGTTGTAAGTGATTCCACTGCGGATCTGCCAATAGAGATTGTGAAAGAACTGACGGTTCCGATTATACCGTTTTCATATTCGGTTGAGGAAGAAGTATATAATTATTATCTGGATGAGAGAGATGGAGACATCGGAACTTTTTATGAGAGACTCCGGAAGGGCGCAATGCCTGTCACTTCACAGATTAATCCGGCGATGTATCAGGATTTTTTTGCATCGATTGTAAAAGAGGGAAAGGATGTCTTGTATATCAGTTTTTCTTCCGGGCTGAGCGGATCATACCAGTCATCGCTGCTTGGCGCAGATATGGTAATGGACAAGTATCCGGATGCAAAGATTGTATGCATTGATTCCCGCTCTGCGGCAGTCGGTGAGGGTGCCTTTTTATATGAAATCGCAAGAAAGAAAAAAGAAGGTATGGATATGGATGCGCTTGCACAGTGGGTTGAAAACACACGTGGACATGTGCATCACTGGTTTATGGTTGAGGATTTGTTCCATTTAAAACGAGGTGGCCGCGTATCAACGGTTGAGGCGATGGTCGGCAGCGCTTTAAAGATCAAGCCGATCCTGAGCGTCGATGAAGAAGGAAAACTTGTGATTCGGTCAAAGGCGCGTGGCACAAATAAGGCGATGGAATATCTGATTGCGAAGACGGTGGAAGAAGGCGGAAACCTTGGGCAGCTGCGTGCGGTAATCGGACATGCGGATTGCATGGAAAAAGCAGAGAAATTAAAGCAAATGGCAGTGGACGCAGGTATGAAGCCGGAAAACCTGATGATTGCGCCGATTGGACCAATTATCGGTACACATGTTGGTTCCGGTATGCTGGCAATTGCGTTTGTAACAAATATGTAACAAAGTATTGACACCTTTGTAAGATAATGTTAAGATACATCTGTAATAAAAATGTAACATTGTGCTTAAAAAGTTACAAAATTATTTTACAGGGTGAAAGAAAATGAGTAGAAGAACGAAGTTAAAAGTACGAAATATGCGGTTATTCTTAGCAAAGAATGTATTTAACAGTCGTTACATAGTTAGAAATATTTTAGCATTTACCATTATGGTGACAGTGGTTGCTTCCTGTGTAGGTGCAGCACTTGTGATCGGTGATAAAAAGGCAGCGAAGAAGTCTGAGACAGCAGTTGCTACCGGTTACGTGGAAGAGGTTGTAACTCTGGATGGCTCCGTTGTAGCGATGAACCCATCCGGAACGAATATGCTTCGTGCGGATCTGGAATCCGTAATGACAGCGGGAAAAGAAGCAAAAGAAAAAGAAGTGGTTGCTGCGGCAGCATCTGAGTTTGCAAACAAGTTTGTAGCTAATCGTGATGATGTCAATATCCGTGCAGAGGCATCTACAGATGCAGAACTTGTAGGACATATGAACATCGGCGCTTGCGGAGATATCGTTTCGCAGGCAGATGGCTGGGTTCAGATATCATCCGGTGAAGTAAATGGATATGTCAAAGCAGAATATGTAACGCTTGGCGAAGAAGCATATGCGCTGGCTAAACAGTATTATTCAGCAACTGCAGTGGCAAAGGAAGATGGTGTAAATCTTCGTGCGGCAGCAGATAAGAATGCAGACGTAATCGGAGCTGTTTACGAGAATGTAACATATACTGTTACACCGGAGAAATCAACGGATGCATGGGTGTGTCTTCAGGTAGCAACTGGCGCTGAAGGATATGCCAGCACAGATTACATGGAAGTAACCGAAGGCTACCGGGTGGCAGAAAAGGTGGATGGTACACAGGAAGAAGCAGAGGCTGCAGCTTCGGAAGAAACTACAACAGAACAGAAGAAAGTAACTGGAAGTGTAGAAGAAAATAAGAGTACAACAGAAAAGGCTCCTACAACACAGCAGACAACAACAGAAGCTACAACACAGACAAGCAACAGTTCCAATATTGGTTCTTCGTCCAGAACGCCGGTATCGTTGAGCGATGCGGATATCAATCTGATGGCATCTATTATGACATTGGAATGTGGAAACGAATCATACGAAGGACAGCTTGCGGTAGCAAATGTTATTTTAAACCGTTTACAGTCAGGTGCATGGGGCAGTACAATCAGCAGTGTTGTATATGCTACGAATCAGTTCAGTGTTGTATCAGATTCAAGATTGCAGGGATTGATTCAGAATGGCGCACAGGCAAGCTGTATTCAGGCAGCCAGAGAGGCGTGTGCGGGAAACAATAATATTGGAGATCTTAAATCATTCCGGCCTGCAAGAAATGTAGATACAAGTACACTTGGTACTTACAAGCAGATTGGAAATCATGTATTCTTCTAGGAAATATAAATATAGAATAAAAACAAGCAACATTTTAACGATTTGTTAAGATGTTGCTTTTTCCTTGCTTTCTTATACAGAATTAGGTAAAATATAGAATAAAAATGATAAAAGGAAACAATATGAAGATAGCATTGATTGCCTCAGATAACAATGCAACATCGGGTGCATTTCTGAGCATGACAAATCTGGCATTACAATTAAATCAACTGGGTGTGGAAACAATTATTGTAATTCCTCCGGATGGACCATTTGTCGGACCGGGAGATGGAGAAGTAATTTTGAAGGAAAAGGGATTGCGGTATTATGTTGTTCCATCCATTTCCTGGGTTGTACCAGGGTGGTATCCATCGTCAATGCTGGTTTCGCTTGGTCAGGTAAAACGTATACTGAAAAACAAGATATATGCGCGTGAATTGACAAAGATATTGAAAGTGGAACATGTAGATCTGGTGCATATCAATACATCTTATAGTTGCTTTGGGGCATTTGCGGCAAAACGGGCAGGAATACCATATGTATGGCATATTCGCGAGTTTTTGGAGGAGGATCAGGGAAATCGTTTTTATTTTCCACGTTATTCACATCAGTTGATGAGCCGTGCGAGTCTGGTTATAGCAATCTCAAACAGTATCTACGAGAAGTATAGCAAAGTAATTACAAAAGAAAAAATAAAAGTAATTTATAATGGCATTGATACGGAGCAGTTTTACATGCCGGGAAGGCGTATTTTTAAAGATTCGCAAATCACGTTGTGCTATGTAGGAGGATTATCTGAATTAAAGGGAACAGATGATCTGATTGAAGCGTGCAGACTGTTGAATGCCCGGGGATACAAGGATTCCTATCGTCTATTGATTGCGGGAAGAGGTAATGAAGCTTACGAAGCACAGTTAAGAGATAGAATAAATCAATATGAGCTGGATAATATAGAGATGCTTGGTTTTCGGACGGATGTGCCGCAAGTGATGGAACAGGCGGATGTGTCGATTGTAACGTCCCGTTGTGAAGCGTTTGGACGAGTGACGGTAGAGGCTATGTTAACAGGAAATCTTGTATTAGGCGCGGATTCGGCAGGTACAAAAGAACTTTTGCAGGACGGAAAGCTTGGAGTTTTGTATGAATGTGGCAATCCGGAAAGTATTAAGGAGCAGGTTATTTTTATTATCGAGAATCGTGATAGCCTGACAGACAAGGCAGATGTTGCGCGTACCTATATGCGGGAACATATGTCTGCAAGGAAAAATGCGGAGAATATCTATCGGGAATACCGGAGAATATTAGGAGAATAGGAAATGTGTGACGAGATATTTGCATTTGTGTTACTTCACTATAATGAACCACACGTCACAGAGATGAGTGTGGAGTCTATCTTGAATAATACAGAAAATGACACAGCCGAAATAGTCATAGTTGACAATTGTTCCCCGGATGGTTCTGGCAAGTTGTTAGAGGCGGAGTACAAAGAGAATAGTCATATCAAAGTATTATGTGCACAAAGCAATCTAGGTTTTGCCAAAGGAAACAATCTTGGGTATAAATATGCGAGGGATGTTCTGAAAGCGGATTATATCTGCGTGATGAACAATGATGTCTTGCTGTTGCAGCCGGATTTTCTGCAACGAGTGAAAGCGGAATATAAATCATCAGGCTGTGGGATTATAGGACCACATATAACGTTGTTAAATGGATATACAAATTACATGTATTTAAAGATCCATTCCAGAACGTATTTCGAGAAGGAATTGGAAAAATCAAAAAGGATGTATCGATATTATATGTCCAAGCTTTTCCCGATTCGAAACATAATCAATCAGGTGCTTGATCAGACATTATTGAAATATAAGAAACGCAAAATGCAGGAGGATAGCCTGGATGACAGGATAGACATGGCTGTAGCAAGCAAGCAGCGTCATAGAAACATTGTATTACATGGATGCTGTCTGATTCTAACCCCTGTATATATTCGGAAATTTGAAGATGCGTTTGATGACCGGACATTTATGTTCCGGGAGGAAGAACTGTTATATTTGCGGTGTAGAAGAAATCAGGTGGAAACAGTCTATGAACCATCCATTGATATTCTGCATTTGGAGGATATGTCGACGAACGCGACTTTCAAGAAAAATAATAAAAGAGAAGCGTTTAAATGGAAGTGTCAGATAGATTCTCTGCAGATATTATTGGAGGAAATAAAATGAAATACGGAGTTGTAATTGTAACATATAACCGGCTTGAACTGTTGAAGGAGTGCGTGGAACAGTGTCTGAATCAGACGGTTCCGTTTGAGCGGATTGTGATAGTCAATAACTGCAGTACGGATGGAACGAAGGAATATCTGGAACAGTACAATGAAAATCCGGAATTTGTGATTTCGAACCAGACAGAGAATCTTGGTGGTGCAGGAGGATTCCGGGTAGGACTTGCGCTTGCGCAGCAAGAAGATCTGGATTGGATTTTGATTATTGACGATGATGCGATGATTGCATCTGATTATATCAGGCAATGTGATAAGATAATCCGGCGCCGTCCGAACATGGTTGCATGTTCGGGTACGGTATATACAGAAGGGAAGATTCAAACGAGTCATCGGCGTGTAATCGTAAACCAGTTGCTATGTCTGGAGAAAAATGTACCGTTATCTGCATATGAGCAAAAAAGCTTCCATTATGATCTGGCAACGTTCTGCGGATTGATGGTTCGAGGCGATATCCTGCGGAAGATTGGTCTTCCGAAATCAGAATATTTTATCTGGTACGATGACACGGAATATTCGATGCGGCTGCGCCAATATGGCGGTATCGTGAATATCAATGCGGCACATCTGAACCATAAAACTGTATTGCCGACAGGAAAGCAGGCAGGTTTTTTTGCCCGTATGAGCTGGAGAACATATTATGGACACCGGAATCGATTGGATGCGGTGAAGGCACATTGCAAGCCGGTCACAACGGCTGTGATTATTGCGGAGTTTTTGGTATTTATTGCATGTGGATATGGAATGCAGTTGATTCCGTCCAAGCGGAAACAGGGCAGATATATTGCGCGGATGCTTTGTGATGCTTTGAAAGACGGATATCGCGGTGTGCTTGGTAAAAATGAGAAATATAGACCAAACTAAAGAAAAGAAGAGACGATGGAGGATATTATGAGACAGATTAATCGAATTGCAGCGGTGGTTGTGACATATAACCGGAAAGAACTTTTGCGGGAGTGCCTGCAGGCGTTACTTGCACAGAGCATGAATCAGTTAGATATTTTACTGATTGACAATGCAAGCACGGATGGCACGCATGAATTTGTAGAAGATATCATTGAGGCTAATGATACAATCAGCTATATCAATACAGGAAGCAACCTTGGAGGTGCAGGTGGATTCCATTATGGTTTGAAAGAGGCATATAATCGTGGATATGAGTATATGTGGATTATGGACGATGATACGATTGCGACACAGGATGCACTCAAAAATCTACTTGCTGCAGACCGTAAGCTGAAAGGCAAGTATGGTTTCCTGGCAAGCTGCGTATTGTGGACAGATGGAAGCTATTGCAATATGAACAAACCAATTATCGATCAGAAAGAATCTGTAGATGAATTCGAGATGATGGGACAGGGCATCGTTCGTGTATGTAAGGCGACATTTGTATCATTGTTCTTCAAACGTAAGACAATCGAGCGGGTAGGACTTCCGCTGAAAGAGTACTTTATCTGGGGGGATGATCAGGAATATACACTTCGTATATCCAGACGGATTCCATCGTACTTCGTCACAGACAGTAAAGTGATTCATAAGATGAAGAACAATAAGGGATCAGATATCAGTGTGGATGATTATGAGCGTATTGATCGTTATGAACTGGCGTTTCGGAATGATGGCTGTACGGCATATCGAAATGGAATTATGTACATTCTCAGTTATTTTGAACTTGTTGCATATATGTACAAGAAGATTCTCTGTGAAAAGGGAAATGGTTATAAATGCAAGCGTATGTGGGTTCTTACAAAGGGATTTGTAAAAGGACTGTTCTTCCGTCCGCAGATTGAATATGTGGATGAGAAACGGAAAGACTTAAAGAAATAAATGCAATAAAAAATGCGGTGCTTTGACACCGCATTTTTGTTGTTTGTAAATTTATTTGTCGTTATTCTTATCCTTTTCCTCGCGCTTCTGGTCGAGCATTGCACGAACCTTCATAGAAAGACCGAACAGATGGATGAAGCCTTCTGCATCGTGATGATCGTACAAATCGCCGGTTGTAAAGCTTGCAAGTGATTCGGAGTAAAGTGTATAAGGAGAAGTTGTACCAGCCTTAATGATGTTGCCTTTGTAAAGCTTGAACTTTACTTCGCCTGTGATACGATCCTGTGTGCTCTCGATGAATGCCTGCAATGCTTCACGGAGTGGGCAGAACCATTTTCCTTCGTATACAAGATCTGCATACTTGTCAGAAACTGTCTTCTTGAATGCAAGAGTGTCTCTGTCAAGAATCAGCTCTTCCAACTGCTTGTGAGCTGCTAACAGGATTGTTCCACCAGGGGTCTCATAGACACCGCGGGACTTCATACCTACGACACGGTTTTCTACGATATCTACGATACCAACACCATGCTTGCCGCCGAGACGGTTCAACTCGCGGACGACGTCAGACATCTTCATCTGTTTGCCGTTGACTGCGGTAGGAACTCCCTTCTCGAAGTTTACAGTTACATATTCAGCTTCATCCGGTGCCTTCTCAGGATAAGTACCAAGTACAAGGAGGTGATCCCAGTTTGGCTCTAAGGATGGATCTTCAAGTTCCAGACCTTCGTGGCTGATATGCCAGATATTACGGTCACGGCTGTAAGATGTTGTCACATCAAATGGAAGATCGATACCGTGCTTTTTGCAGAATGCAATTTCATCTTCGCGGGACTGCATCGTCCACTCCGGCTGTCTCCATGTTGCGATGACATTTAAGTCTGGTGCAAGTGCCTTGATATTGATCTCGAAACGAACCTGATCATTTCCCTTACCGGTAGCACCGTGGCAGATCGTTGTAGCACCTTCCTTACGTGCGATCTCTACCAGCTTCTTTGCAATCAAAGGTCTTGCAAAAGAAGTACCAAGCAGATACTCATACTCGTAAGTTGCATTTGCCTTTACACCCGGAAGGATGTACTCATCACAGAATTCATCGACAACATCCAGGATGTAGAGTTTTTCAGCTCCTGAATATTTTGCTCTCTCATCGAGTCCCTCTAACTCGCTTTCCTGTCCGACATCAATACATACACATACAACGTCGAAATTGTAAGTTTCCTTTAACCAAGGGATAATTGCAGTGGTGTCCAGACCACCGGAATACGCAAGAATTACTTTCTCTTTGCCCATTAAAGTTTCCTCCATAAAATATGTAATAATCCGCGTTACGACACGTTTTGTCTAGTATACTTCTTTTTGTGTCAATATGCAACCTAAAAATCTATAAAAATATGTATAAAAACTGCATAAATGTATAAAAATATGCATAAAACAATAAACAATTGTAAAAATATACATAAAAAATAGAAATAGGGTTGCATAAATAAAACTGCGGTTGTATAATGAGACAAATTTGTGAAAAACGGAAGACAGAAAAGAGGCAGAAAGATGGTAAAAGTCGGAATTATAGGGGCAACCGGATATGCCGGTCAGGAATTAGTACGTATTTTGCTGGGACATAAGGACGCGGAGATCGTCTGGTATGGTTCCAGAAGTTATATCGATCAGGAATACGCATCTGTATATCGGAACATGTTTCAGTTAGTGGATGCGAAATGCATGGATGATAATATGGATGAGCTCAGTAAGCAGGCAGATGTGATATTCACTGCGACACCGCAGGGACTTTGTGCATCACTTGTGAATGAGCAGATATTATCGAATACGAAGATTGTGGATTTGTCTGCGGATTTCCGTATTAAGGATGTAGCAACGTATGAGAAATGGTACAACTTAGAGCACAAGAGTCCACAGTTCATCGATGAAGCGGTATACGGTCTATGTGAGATCAACCGCGAGGATATCAAGAAAGCACGTCTGATTGCGAATCCGGGTTGCTATACAACCTGTTCAATTCTTTCGTTGTATCCACTTGTTAAGGAGCGTCTGGTTGATGTAGATACGATTATTGTGGATGCGAAATCCGGAACATCCGGTGCCGGACGTGGTGCCAAGGTCGCAAACCTCTACTGCGAAGTAAATGAAAGCATCAAGGCATACGGCGTGACAACACACCGACATACACCGGAGATCGAGGAACAGCTTGGCTATGCTTACGATGGCACACCGCTCACAATCAACTTTACACCACATCTCGTACCGATGAACCGTGGCATTTTAGTAACAGCATATGCAAAGCTTGTGAAGGATGTCTCTTATGAGGATATCAAGGCAGTGTATGATAAATATTATGGCAAGGAGCGTTTCGTGCGTGTGCTTGAAAAGGGTGTCTGCCCGGAGACACGCTGGGTAGAAGGCAGTAACTACGTGGATGTGAACTTTGTGATTGATCCACGTACGAAACGTGTGGTTGTGATGGGAGCAATGGACAATCTGGTGAAGGGGGCTGCCGGACAGGCGGTCCAGAACATGAATCTGATCATGGGCTTACCGGAAGAAGAAGGACTTCTGATGCCGCCAATGTTCCCATAAGCGATATAAGGTTAGGTTTAGTAACATCGATTTGTATAAAAAGAATTTGTGATTAATATGTGGATAGAGACGGATACAATTACGAATTCTAAAGCAGACCATTGAAGCACGTTGGTACTTAATGAACGGCAAACTTGTTTGACGTGAATTTAGTACCACTACGTGATGAAGTGAGCGGGAGCGCGTCTGCGTAGAATCGTAATTGTATCCGTCTCGATACAAATAATAAGGAGGAAATCGAGATGAAACAAATCGAGGGCGGCGTAACCGCTGCAAAGGGATATACAACGGCCGGCACAAGAGCCGGAATCAAAAAAGGAAAGACAAACAAGGATATGGCGATGATATTCTCCGAGAAGCCGGCGGTAACCGCAGGAACCTTCACGAAGAACCTTGTTAAGGCAGCTCCGGTGCTCTGGGATAAGAAGGTGACAGATGCAGGTGTGGCACAGGCAGTCGTAATAAATACCGGTATTGCAAATGCATGTACCGGACAGGCAGGATATGAGAATGCTGTCGAGACAGCGAAAATGGCTGGTGAGGCTTTGAATATTTCATCTGATACGGTGTTAGTAGCATCAACCGGTGTCATCGGATTTACATTGCCGATGGATGTGATCGCGGGTGGTGTGAAGAAGCTTTCTGGTATGCTGAAAAGCGATGTACAGTCTGCGCAGGATGCTGCAGAAGCAATTCTTACAACCGATACGCATCCGAAACAGATTGCCTATGAGACAACGATTGGTGGAAAGACTGTTACATTCGGTGCGATGTGTAAGGGCTCCGGCATGATTCATCCGAACATGGGAACGATGCTTGGATTCATTATGACAGATGCGGCAATCTCGAAAGAATTGCTGGACAAGGCACTGAAGGGTTCCATCGAGGACACATTTAACATGGTATCGGTGGACGGTGATACATCAACGAACGATACCGTATTAGTCATGGCAAATGGTATGGCAGGCAACCCGGAGATTACTGAGGAGAACGACGATTACGAGGTGTTCAAGGAGGCACTGCTTGCAGTGAATACCTACCTGGCAAAGCAGATTGCCGGTGACGGTGAGGGTGCAAGCCGTCTGTTTGAGGTGCAGGTAAAACATGCAAAGGATAAGCAGACTGCCAAGGTACTTGCAAAGTCAATCATTACCTCGAATCTGACGAAGTGTGCGATCTTCGGAAGGGATGCAAACTGGGGAAGAATCCTCTGTGCAATGGGATATTCGGGCGCACAGTTTGATTCGCTCAAGGTCGATATCGTGATGGCCTCTGAAAAGGGCGAGATTACATTGGTTGAAAATGGTGTGGCAACTGCTTTTGATGAGGAGAAGGCGGCCAAGATTTTATCGCCGGATGTTGTAATCGCGAAGGTCGATGTCCGTGATGGTGATGCGCAGGCGACTGCGTGGGGCTGTGATCTCACCTATGATTATGTGAAAATCAATGCAGATTATCGTTCGTAATAGAATAATAACGGAGGAAAACAAGATGGTAAATAATGATTCGATGGATATGATACTTGCGAAAGCGCAGACGCTGATTGAGGCACTTCCATACATACAGAAATTCAACGGCAAGCGTGTCGTTGTCAAATACGGCGGAAGTGCAATGGTGGATGAGAACTTAAAATACAATGTGATCAAAGACGTTGCACTGTTGAAGCTGATTGGTATGGAGCCGATCATCGTGCATGGAGGCGGTAAGGAGATCAGTGCATGGCTGAAGAAGATCGGCAAAGAATCCGAGTTTGTAAATGGCCTGCGTGTGACTGATGAGGAGACATTAGATGTCGCAGAGATGGTACTTTCCAAGGTCAACAAGAGCCTTGTGTCTATGATGCAGAAGCTTGGATTAAAAGCAGTTGGTATCAGCGGTAAGGATTCCGGACTTCTGAAGGTGCAGAAGAAACTTTCTGGAGGTAAGGACATCGGATACGTCGGTGAGGTTGTATCGGCAGATCCTACGATTATTGATACATTAATTGCAAATGATTTTATTCCGGTTATAGCTCCAATCGGTATCGGCATCGATGATTATCATGGTTATAACATCAATGCAGATGATGCTGCTTGTGCAATCGCAACGGCTATCAATGCAGAGAAGCTTGTATTCCTGACAGATATCGAAGGTGTATTTGTAGATCCAACCGACAAGTCTACTTTGATCTCCGAAATGGATATCAATGAGGCACAGGAATTTATCGACAGCGGTGTTGTCGGAGGCGGTATGCTTCCGAAGCTTACGAACTGTATCGAGGCAATGAAGAATGGTGTTGCCCGCGTCCATATGCTCGATGGCCGTGTAGAGCATTGCCTGCTCCTGGAGTTCTTTACAGAAAAGGGTATTGGTACAGCGATTTTGAAGGAGCCATTATTCTAATTTGCCTGAATGAAAATGAAAGAATGAACACAAACTACCTCTATATACATTTTGTCTATGGAGGTAGTTTTTTATGTGGGGAATTATAGTTGCATTGATATCTGGTGCGTTGATGAGTGTGCAGGGTGTATTTAATACAGGAGTGACAAAACAGACGTCTACGTGGCTTGCATCTGCGTGGGTGGCATTCTCCGGATTTATCGTTGCAATCGCTTTGTGGGCAATCTTCGAACGCAATCAGGCAGGGATTTTTTCACTTGCACAGGTTGATCATAAATATATGCTGCTTGGTGGTGCAATCGGCGCATTTATTACATGGACCGTTATCACAGCGATGGCAGGTTTGGGACCGGCGAAAGCCGTATTGCTGATTGTGATTTCACAGCTTTTGATTGCGTATCTGATAGAACTGTTTGGTTTGTTTAGTGTGGAAAAAGCAGATTTTCAGTGGACGAAGCTGGTTGGCATTCTTGTGTCTGTAGTGGGATTTATCATTTTTCAGTGGGAGAAATAACTTTTTTTCGTGAAAACGCCTATTGTATTTATAAGGTAAGTTTTGTACAATGATTATGTCTTGATTATGCAATATGGAATACTAGACTTAAAAGAAAGGAAGTTATTTCATTTTGCACAATATTAAAAAGTTAATAGGCAGTTGTGTACTGGTACTCTTGCTATGTGGCTGTGGAGATAAAGCATTGCTTCTGACGACGGGAGATGTGGAAGAATATACGGCAACTACAGCAGATATGGAGTATGGATTAACCGAAAATGACGGGCAGAATCCGGAGGCAGAGGTGGATGTGGCTTCGACGACGGAAGCTGCGGACGGAACACAGATGAGTGAACCGGAGATGGTTGCAATCTATGTGTGTGGCGCTGTGAGAAATCCCGGTGTGTATTATGTATCGGCAACTGCAATTAAAGAGACTGTTGTCCGGATGGCTGGTGGATTTTTGGATGAAGCGGATGAGAACTATGTGAATCTGGCACAGACAGTGACCGGAGGAGAGCAGATTTATATTCCAACCCGGGATGAGACAGTGGGACTTTCACTTTCGTCACGGGAATCGGTCGATAGTCAGAAGACAGATGCATCGGAAGAAGCTGATGCGAAGATTAACATCAATACAGCAGAAAAAGAACAACTGATGACGTTGCCGGGAATCGGCGAAAGCAAGGCAGATGCGATTATCGCATATCGAGAGGCTCAGGGGAGGTTCCAGAGTACGGATGAACTTATGAACATTCAGGGAATCAAAGAGGGCGTATATAATAAAATTAAGGACTTAATTATTGTGGGATGAGGTGTATAGAATGAAGAAAATTTTGGTGGTAGATGATGAAAAATCAATCGTAAAGGGAATTAAGTTCAGTCTGGAACAAGATGACATGAAGGTGGAAGTTGCCTATGACGGAGAGACTGCACTGGAACTTGCAAAGGCAAATCACTACGATATGATCCTGCTTGATATCATGCTGCCGGGATTTAGTGGCCTGGAAGTCTGTCAGATGATACGTGAATTTTCGGATGTGCCGATTATTATGCTGACAGCGAAGGGTGAGGATATGGATAAGATACTTGGCCTGGAGTATGGTGCTGACGACTACATAACAAAGCCGTTCAATATTTTGGAAGTAAAGGCGAGAATCAAGGCAATTTTCCGTCGTAATGGCAGAAATGTGCCGGAGCAGGAAAATCAGAAGATTATTGAGACAAAGGGACTTAAGATTGATGTGGACAGCCGGCGTGTCTATATTGATGATAAAGAAGTGAATCTGACGGCAAAGGAATTCGAACTGGTATATCTGCTGGTATCAAACCCGAACAAGGTATATTCCAGAGAGCAGCTTCTGAAGACAATCTGGGGTGCTGCATATCCGGGTGATGCCAGAACGGTGGATGTACATGTGCGTCGTCTTCGCGAGAAGATTGAGGCAACACCTGCCGAGCCAAAATACATTCATACAAAATGGGGCGTAGGATATTATTTCCACGACTAACGGGCACATAGCCGGTTATGGCTATGGCATGAGATACAATAATTGATGTTTTACAGAATCATCAGCAAAGGAGATTTCCACACTGTTTTGATAAAGTGTCCGGAGATCTTCTTTTTTTATCTGCAGATGTTCAAGTGCAAATTCGTATTCCTTTGTCAGTGTCGTATCGCTGACAGTCCGGTTATCGGTGTTGACCGTTGCAAGTACACCGGCATCCAGAAAGGCGCGCAGCGGATAAGAAGTGGTATCTGTGACCGCTTTTGTCTGGAAATTTGACGTCGGACAAAGCTCGAATCCAATGTTTGCTTTGCGGCAGGCAGTTAGTAACGAGTGGTCTTTGATCGCAGCAATTCCGTGGCCGATCCGCTTTGCACCGTAGGCAAGTGCAAGCGCAATATTTCTTTCGCTTCCGCATTCTCCGGAATGGATGGTAAATGGAAGCGAAAGCCGTCTGGCCTCTTCAAACAAGGATGCAAATTCTTCGTTTGGGTGTCCTGCTTCATCACCGGCGAGATCCAGAGCACAGACGCCATAGCCCAGAAATTCTCGGGCACATCGGGCAACTAATAAGTTTTGTGCAAGGGAATGATGCCGCATAGCGCACAGAATCAGATTGGTAAAAACACCGTATTTGTCAAATGCCTTTTGACATCCATAGATGGCAGATTGCACAACATCCTGCAGATCCAGATGTCCATTTACACTGAGCGCAGGGGCAAAGCGGATCTCCATATAACGGACATTTTCTCCGGCTGCCTGCCGCACCACATCTATGACGGCATCCCGGATGTGTTCCTTCTCTTGTAAAGCAGAGACCGGGAGATCAAAGCACGTAAGGTATTCTGCCAGGGACTGACAGTCTGTGGGAGCTTGGATTTTGTGTATATCAAGATCCTTAAGATTTAATGTATTTGCCAGAAAAGACAGACTCAGCGAACCATCCAGATGGCAATGCAGATCGATTTTTGGCATGGAAATATAATCGTAGTTAATAGCGGACAACTCCTTTCGAATCGGTTATTTGTATCATAGCAATTTCAGGGGGATTATACAAGTGCCTTGATGTGCAACAGGCAGTGTGATATAATGAAGCACG
>ERZ1035006.750-NODE-750-length-24681-cov-29.098879_pt1 | contig 24681 bp, 19 predicted proteins | sample MGYA00520694_ERZ1035006 | MGnify/ENA primary metagenome ERZ1035006 (study PRJEB33766, sample SAMN09781746) | gut metagenome | biome: gut microbiome | host: Homo sapiens | place: Madagascar | study: EMG produced TPA metagenomics assembly of the PRJNA485056 data... | reverse complement strand
GAGAAGCGTCTCGTGCTTTCATGGAGAGGCAAGGAAATCGTCAATCTGTCCCGTGCATTCCTTGATACAAACGGTGCACATCAGGAGACAGATGTCAAGGTTGCCATGCCGGATGCATCTGCAAAATATTTTGACGAGAAGAAGGATGCTTCGGATGTGAAGAAGCTTTGGTTAGATACACTTTCTGATTTGAACGTCGCTTCCCAGAAGGGACTTGTGGAGATGTTCGATTCTTCCATCGGTGCAGGTACCGTTACAATGCCGTATGGTGGTAAGTACCAGCTTTCTGAGACTCAGACGATGATTGCAAAGCTTCCGGTATTAAAGGGAAAGACCGATACGGTTACTATGATGAGCTATGGCTTTGATCCATATCTGTCAAGCTGGAGCCCATACCACGGTGCTATTTATGCGGTACTGACATCTGTTGCGAAGATTGCTGCAGCTGGTGGAGATGTAAGTAAGATAAGACTGACATTCCAGGAGTATTTTGAGAGACTTGGTACAGATCCATATCGTTGGGGCTTGCCGCTTTCTGCATTGCTCGGCGCATATGATGTACAGATGGGTCTTGGACTTCCTTCTATCGGTGGTAAGGATTCTATGTCTGGTTCCTTCAATGATATTGATGTTCCGCCTACGCTGGTCAGCTTCGCCGTTGATGTAGCAAGTTATCAGGATGTGGTAACTCCGGAACTCAAAAAAGCAGGCAATCAGCTTGTGTGTTTCGATATCAAGCGGGATGCTTATGATAAGCCGGATTATCAGGATGCCATGGATAAATACGAGAAGCTGCATCAGGCAATCACAGAGGGCAAGGTTGTATCAGCTTACGCAATCGGTTTCGGTGGTATGATTGAGGCAATTTCAAAGATGGCATTTGGTAACAAGCTCGGTGTGAAGCTTGCAAAGACCGTTGATGCAGATGATCTTACAGCGAAAAAATATGGTTCTATCATTCTCGAAGTAGAGAAGGACAATGTGACAGAGCTTGGTATTCCATGTACAGTTATCGGTGAAGTACAGGATGCACCGGAGTTCGTATATGGCGATGCTGTAATTGCAATGGATGAAGCATTAGATGCATGGACAAAGAAGCTTGAGAAGGTATTCCCAACAGAGTCCGGCGTGGAGCAGAATGATAAGATTAACGATACATTGAAGATTGTAGACGGAAAGGTAAGTACAGGAGTGTATGATGCCGGTTCCATCTATGTAGCAAAGAATAAAGTTGCAAAACCAAAGGTATTTATTCCGGTATTCCCGGGAACAAACTGTGAATATGATTCAGCAAAGGCATTTGAGAATGCGGGTGCCAAGGTTCAGACGATCGTATTCCGCAATATGGATGCACAGGGTATCCGTGATTCGGTAGATGCATTTACAAAGGCAATCAGTGAGAGTCAGATTATCATGTTCCCAGGTGGATTCTCCGCCGGTGATGAGCCGGATGGTTCTGGAAAGTTCATTGCAACTGCATTCCGGAATGCAAAGATTGCAGATGAGGTTATGAAGCTTCTGCATGAGCGTGATGGACTGGCACTTGGTATCTGTAACGGATTCCAGGCACTCATCAAGCTTGGTCTTGTTCCTTACGGCGAGATTCGTCCGCAGGAGGATGATTCACCGACACTGACAATCAACAGCATCGGCCGTCATCAGTCCAAGATGGTTTATACTAAGGTTGTTACAAACAAGAGCCCATGGCTGCAGAAGGCAAAGCTTGGCGGTGTGTATACCGTACCAATCTCACATGGTGAAGGACGTTTTGTTGCAAGCAAAGAGTGGACAGAGAAGCTCTTCGCAAATGGACAGGTTGCAACTCAGTATGTCGATATGGATGGCAATCCGACTATGGACGAATATTACAATGTCAATGGTTCTTACTATGCAATCGAGGGTATCACAAGTCCGGATGGACGTGTACTTGGTAAGATGGCACACTCTGAGCGTAAGGGAACAGCAGTGGCAGTAAATATTTACGGAGATCAGGACCAGAAGATTTTTGAGTCCGGAGTTGCTTATTTCTCATAAATAAAGGTTAAGATTGCGGCATGGACACATGTCACGGAAAGGGGATGTGTGTTCATGCCACATTTTATATCTATACAGAATTTACAGGATGCAGGGCTGGATATATATACCAGACTTTCAGAGGTGCAGCTTCTTCGTTACCTGGAACCAAAACCGGGTATCTTTATTGCGGAAAGTCCGATCGTCGTGGAGCGGGCACTTGCTGCCGGGTATCATCCTATCTCAGTCCTGATGGACGAGGAAGAACTGCCCGAACAACAGGCATTGTTGGATCGGTGTGGAGATATTCCGGTTTATACTGCAAAGTTTGATATATTGACGCAGATTACAGGCTTTAAGCTGACGCGTGGAATGTTATGTGCGATGGAACGAAAGAAGCTTCCGAAAGCAGATGTCTTATGTGGGAATATGCACCGGATTGCAGTACTTGAGGATGTAATGAACCCGACGAATGTCGGTGCAATCTTTCGTTCGGCGGCGGCACTTGGCATGGATGCAGTGCTTTTGACACATGGATGTGCCGATCCGTTATATCGCAGAGCAATCCGTGTCAGTATGGGTACGGTGTTTCAGATTCCATGGACATATCTGCCAAAGTCATCAGAGGATACAGCACAGGTTCTTCATGCACTCGGATTTCCGTGTGTAGCAATGGCACTCCGGGATGATTCGTGTGAAATCTGTGACCCTCGGTTTGCAAAGCTTGATAAGCTCGCTGTGATCCTTGGTACAGAAGGGGAAGGGCTGCGGCAGGAAACAATCATACACAGTGATTATACCGTCAAGATACCGATGACACATGGTGTAGATTCTCTGAATGTGGCGGCTGCGAGCGCGGTCGCGTTTTGGGAATTGGCAAAAAGAGGAACCGTTTAATACGGTTTCTTATTTTTTATAAAAAAATAAAAAAAGCAATTGACAAATGATTTTATCGTGTTATAATACATTCAAATCCTACTTAACAAGTAGGGATATAGGGAAATGTAAAATGATAGAAAGTATAGAAAAATCCGGAGGTAGACATTATGAGTAAAGTAATTAAAAGCGCGTTGGAATTAATCGGTAATACACCATTGCTTGCAGCAGACCGTTATGCAAAGAAGGCAGGCGTGACAGATGTAAATCTGTTCGTAAAGCTGGAGTACCTGAATCCATCAGGATCCGTAAAGGATCGTATTGCACTAGCTATGATTGAGGATGCTGAGGAAAAGGGAGAGCTTAAGCCAGGCGCAACAATCATTGAGCCAACATCCGGAAATACAGGTATCGGTATTGCAGCTGTTGCAACAGCAAAGGGCTATCGTGCAATCCTGACATTACCTGAGACCATGAGTGTAGAGCGTAGAAATCTTCTGAAGGCATATGGTGCAGAACTTGTATTGACAGATGGTTCTAAGGGAATGAAGGGTGCTATTGCAAAGGCAGAAGAGTTGAAGGAGTCAATTCCGGGTGCAATCATCCTTGGACAGTTTGATAACCCTGCCAATTCCGAGATGCACAAGAAGACAACCGGACCGGAGATTTGGGAGCAGACAGAGGGCAAGGTTGATATCTTTGTAGCCGGTGTTGGTACAGGTGGAACACTGACCGGTGTTGGTGAGTATTTGAAGTCTAAGAATCCGGATGTGAAGATTGTGGCAGTAGAACCTGCAACAAGTGCAGTTCTTTCAACAGGTCAGGCCGGATCTCATAAGATTCAGGGAATCGGAGCCGGATTTGTGCCAAAGGTACTGAATACGAAGATTTACGATGAGATTATTACAATCGAGAACGATGATGCATTTGAAGAGGGAAGAGCCTTCGCAAGAGCTGAGGGTGTTCTGGTTGGTATCTCATCCGGCGCGGCATTAAAAGCAGCAGATATTTTAGCAAAAAGACCGGAGAACAAAGGAAAGACAATCGTCGCATTGCTTCCGGATTCCGGTGACAGATATCTGTCTACCGCATTATTTGCAGAGCAGTAAGCGGAGAAAATGTACGGATAAAATATTGTTCGTTATCTTGACTTATGTTAGTGCCGATTATATAATTTTTGGTATCTGCGAACAGCAACGAGACTGAAAATTATGTAATCGGTTACTTTTATGGAGGAATTTGCATGAAAATATCAACAAAGGGAAGATATGCGCTTCGCCTGATGCTGGATCTGGCAGTTTATAATACCGGAGAACCGATTAGTTTAAAAGATGTTGCAAAGAGGCAGAATATATCTGAAAAATATATGGAGCAGATTATTTCTGTATTGAATAAGGCAGGATTTGTGCGTGGAATCCGAGGTGCGCAGGGGGGATATCTGCTTTCCCGTGCACCAAAGGATTATACAGTCGGTATGATCTTACGATTGACGGAAGGCGAACTTGCCCCGGTTGCCTGTGTTGGACAAAATCCAATTGACTGTGATAGAAGAAGTGGCTGCGTGACGGTTCGCATCTGGGAAAGACTTTATGATGCGATATCGGATGTTGTAGACAATATTACATTGCAGGATTTGGTGGATTGGAACAATGAGCAATCGGATCAATATATGATTTAAATCGAATGGGTAATGACGCATCGACATAAAAAAATTTTATATGGAATACTAATCATCTGTATGGTTTTTTTTGGAATCTTTGGTTCGGAAAATCTTCTTCGGGATGGCGAGCGTATGCAATCAGAAACGACGGAACACATGAGTACGACAACTTCGCCAAAGCCGGATGTAACAGAGAAACCGATTGCAGAGATTGAACATACATCGTCAGATGCACAGATGACTGTCCTGGATGTGAGAATTCAGGAGAAGATTAAAACAATGACCTTGGAAGAAAAGGTTGGACAGATGTTTTTTGTAAAAAATGATGGACGCTTCGGACCGGATGAGCTAATGCAATATCCGGTTGGGGGCATTATTTTATTTGCGGGAGATTTGGCAGGTGAGACGGCAGATTCCCTGACGGAGAAGATACAGTCCTTTCAGGAGGCTTCCGATATCCCATTGCTAATAGGAACGGACGAAGAAGGTGGTACGGTTATTCGTGTCAGCAAGTATAGTGCGCTGGCAGATCATACATTTCAATCTCCAAGGTCAATCTATGCATCGGGAGGTATGGATGCGATACGGATGGACACGGAGGAAAAATCAAAACTGTTGTTATCATATGGTATTAATGTCAACTTCGCACCGGTCTGTGATCTGTCCGGAAATAAAAGTGACTTTATGTATGAACGTTCTTTTGGAGATGATCCACAAGAGACAGCAGAATATGTCGATACCGTTGTCACCGTGATGCGCTCAGAGAAGATTGGTACGGTATTAAAGCATTTTCCGGGGTATGGCAGTAATGGGGATACCCATGTGAACCGGATTGAGGATACAAGGACGTATGAGCAGTTCGTGACGCAGGATTATATTCCGTTTGAAGCCGGGGTGAATGCAGGGGCAGATTGTATATTAGTCAGCCATAATGTGGTCGCGGCAATTGATAACGACTATCCGGCATCCCTGTCAGAGAAGGTGCACGGTGAGATACGGAATGTGCTGCGGTTTGATGGCGTGGTGATTACAGATGATTTAATGATGAACGGCGTGTCTGAGGGTTATGATCTGGAAGAGGCGGCAGTGCGGGCAGTGAAAGCAGGAAATGATATGCTGCTTTCCACAAATTATCAGGAGCAGATTAAAGCGGTGATACAGGCAGTTAAAAACGGAGAAATCGATGAGACACAAATTGATGCATCAGTTGCTCGTGTCTTGAAATGGAAAAGCCGGTTGGGACTTGAAATATTATAAGCAACGGTAGAAAGGAACAGCAAATGAAATTATTACATTGTGCAGATATTCATTTGAATTCTTCTTTGTCTGCGCATCTGGATGGAGATAAGCAGAAGCAGAGAAAAACCGAGATTCTGCATACGTTTCTGCGTATGGTGGATTATGCAGCTGATCAATCGGTGGATGGCATCCTGATTGCCGGAGATCTATTTGATACGAAGAAGATTGACCGATTAACAGGAAATGCAGTGCAATCAGCGATTACTGAACATCCGGAAATTTTATTTTTTTATCTGCGGGGAAATCATGATGCGGATGGATTTCTGCAGTCGTTGGAGAAAATTCCGGATAATCTGAAGCTGTTTGGGGAAACATGGCGTTCGTATGCATGGGAAGAAGATGGCGCAACAATTGTGATTACCGGTGCGGAAAGTTCTGCGCACAATGTACAGACACTATATTCATCACTCAGGCTTGAGCCGAAGCATATCAACCTTGTGATGCTGCATGGACAGGAGACGCCATATACAAGTGGTGTAAGACAGGATGCTGAGCAGATTCCGCTTGCTGCGCTGCAAAACAAGGGAATTGATTATCTGGCACTTGGACATGTTCATACATATAAGCGGGAGAAACTCGATGCGAGAGGCATCTATGTGTATCCCGGTTGTTTAGAGGGCAGAGGATTTGATGAATGTGGAGTACATGGATTCTGCCTGCTTGATATTGATGCGGCGCATCATAAGATCCAGGATACATTTGTGCCATTTGCAAGCCGCAGATTGTGGGAGGTTTCTGTAGATGTAAGTGCGTGTGCATCTGGTGTGGGTGTCTTGAATGCTATCAGGGAAACGTTACAGGGAATACAGGTGCAGGCTGCCGATATGGTGAAGGTTTGTCTGACTGGAAGCCTGCCTGTGAATGTGGAAGTGGATACAGAACTGCTTGCGATGCAGTTATCACAAGTCTATTTCTATGTGAAAGTTGTAGATCAGACGATACCGGAGATTGACTATGATGCATATGCGTATGATGTGTCATTAAAAGGCGAGTTTGTGCGGCTGGTTCATGCACAGACAGATCTTTCGGACGAGCAGAAGACAAAAATTATTCAGACTGGAATATTGGCACTTGCCGGGGAGGCGTTTGTATGAGATTACTGACCTGTCATATTGAAAATTTTGGAAAGCTTTCGGATTTTTCCTATGATTTTGCAGATGGTTATAATGCGATTGTACTTCCAAACGGCGCAGGAAAAAGTACATTTGCTGCGTTTCTCCGCGTGATGTTCTATGGTTTTGCCGGAGAGACAAAACGGATGGAACTTGAGAAGGAGCGGAAGCGTTACCAGCCGTGGCAGGGTGGCACCTATGGCGGACAGCTAACATTTACGTCGGATGGAAAATACTATCTGCTGTCGCGTGTCTTTGGGAAGACGGCAAAGGGAGACTCTTTCCGGTTACAGGATGCGAATACACTGATTGACAGTGTAGATTTTTCGGAACTGATTGGACAGGAGTTATTCGGAATCGATGCAGAGTCATTTACGCGAACCATCTATATCGGACAGACAGAATGCGCGGCGGTTGCGGCGACAGACAGTGTGAGCGCGAAGCTTGGAAGTCAGATGGAAGAAAACGAGGATATGGCATGTTATGATGTGGCGAATAAAAAGCTTGCGGATGCAATCAATCAGCTATCAGATAAACGAAGTACCGGAAAACTTGCGAAGCTTGAGCGGGAAGCACGCATGCTTGCACAGGAGATACAGGCAAAAAACGCTGTGCAGGAAGAAATAGATATGATTTCCGGTCAGTTGACCGCAGTCAAGGCAAATTGGAATGCATGTGTGGCTGGAAACCTGACGGGGGAAAACGATAAGGAAGAAGATGCAAGCCCACCCGGACAGGAACACATCAATACCATGCAGCGCAGGCAAGATGAACGATACGAACAGAAGAAATATAAAGGAATCACAGGCATCATCTTAGGTCTGCTTGTAATCGTGTATGCGTTGCTTGCAGCAGGAAAAGGCTATCGTATGTTAATTCTCATCTGTGGTGGATTCAGCCTGATTGCAGGTGCATGTTTGCTGCTTGGCTATGCAATAGTCAGAAAGAAACGACAGATTGAGATAAAAACGGTGCAGCCAAAGCCGCTTTCGGAGAAACAGCAGCAACAGCGGGCGTCAGAGATGGAGACGCTGTCGAGACAGATTTTGCAATATAGCCGGAGACTCGATGAATTAGAGAGTGAGTATGATGCACTGACTGAGAAGGAAAGAAAATTGCAATCTCTTAACGAAGAAGTGATTACGCTTCGGGAAAAGTGTGATATAATACAAAAGACTAAGGCTTTTTTGACGCAGGCAAAGGAAGATTACGGTGCACGTTATCAGGCACCGGTTATGGATGCATTTCAAAGGTATTACCGGATGCTGACAGGTGATGCCGGAACGGCATATGGGCTTTCTGCGACATTTGAGATGGAGAAGCAGGAGCAGGGAATGTATCGAAATATGGGATATTTCAGCCGGGGATATCAGGATCTGACGGGCTTATGCATGCGTCTTGCATTCGCGGATGCAATGTACCGGGACGAAAAGCCATTTCTGATTCTGGATGATCCGTTTGTGAATCTCGATGAGGAAAAAATAGAGCGCGGAAGAGTATTTGTAAGAGAAGTCGCAAAGGAATATCAGGTAATTTATTTTACCTGTCACGAAAACCGTGCGTGATAAAGGGGTATATTATGTACACATATAATAAAAAAGTACTTTTTTCGGATGTGGATGCAACGAGAAGGATGTCATTTGGAAGTCTGATGGATGCCATGCAGGATTGCGTTAACATCAATTCGGAGTCGGTTTGCAGAGGCATTGACTATATGCTTGAGCATAAGCGGACATGGTTCGCAATCAGTTGGAATATTGAGATTCGCCGTATCCCGAAGATGTTCGAGGAGATAAGCGTGAAGACGTGGGCGTATGAATTTGCAACGTCGATAGGCTATCGTAATGTAATTGTCACGGATGAAAATGGCGCGGATATTGTCTGTGCAGATTCAATGTGGACACTTATGGACATGGAGACAAAACATCCGGTTCGGATTGAGGAAGAGGATGCGAAGGGCTATAAGATCGAACCGCGGTATCCGATGGAAAAATGCGGTAGAAAGATCCGTCTGCCAAAGGAATTTGAAGAAGTTGATACAGTTGTTGTACCGAAAGCGGATATCGATTACAACGGACATATGAGCAATGCAAAATATATCCTGCTTGCAAATGAATATGTCGAGGATATCACACGTGTCAACCGGATTCGTGTGGAGTATAAAAGTCAGGCACGTTATAAGGAAACCCTTGTGATTGAGCGGGTACTGCAGGAAACCGAGACGGAAGCCGGAACGGAAACACATGTGATTATCAAGATGAGTGGTAAAGAAGCAGGTGACGTCAAGGCGGTTGTTGATTACCGACTGACAGAAGTGTAGGTATTTGGTACCGTAATTAACAAAATTCAGGATAAACAGGTATATGGAATTGACAAAACAGAAAATACAAAATCTAATCAGACTTGCAACAGATGCAAGGAAGTTTTCGTATGCACCATATTCGCAGTTTGCAGTCGGGGCGGCATTGCTTGGGACAGATGCGAAAATATACACAGGATGCAATATTGAAAACGCGGCATTTACACCGGGAAACTGCGCAGAGCGGACAGCTGTGTTTAAGGCTGTGAGTGAAGGCTGCAGGGAATTTACGGCAATCGCGATTGTAGGCGGAAAGTCCGGGGAAGATGCGCTTGCGCAGACCGGATACACTGCACCATGCGGTGTATGCAGACAGGTGTTGCGGGAGTTCGTCGATCCGTCTGCGTTTGTTGTGATCTTAGCACGTACAATGGATGATTATAAGGTATATACATTTGAAGATCTGTTTCCGGAAAGTTTTGGACCGGAGAATTTGAAATAATTAGAAACAGTAGATGGAGGATTAATCGTTTGAGTAATTTAGAGAATCTGACCGCGTATACGGTAGTGGAAAAAAAAGAATTAAAGGAAGTCAATGGATATGGATATATCCTTTCCCACAATAAGACAAAGGCACGGGTGGCTGTCATTGAGAATGATGATACGAATAAAGTATTTACAATCGGGTTCCGTACACCTCCGGCTGATGATACTGGTGTGCCACATATCACGGAACATTCGGTACTTTGCGGCTCAAGAAAGTTCCCGGTCAAGGATCCGTTTGTGGAACTCTGTAAGGGTAGTCTGAATACATTTTTAAATGCGATGACTTACTCGGATAAGACGGTATATCCGCTTGCCAGTCTGAATGACAAGGATTTCCATAATTTGATGCATGTCTATATGGATGCGGTTTTTTACCCGAATATCTATGAGAAAAAAGAAATCATGATGCAGGAAGGCTGGCATTATGAGATTGACGAGGAAACAGGTGAGCTTACTTATAACGGTGTTGTATTTAATGAGATGAAGGGTGTGTACTCCTCACCGGAACAGCAGCTTTATCGTATCATCGAGAAGTCTTTGCTGCCACATACTGCATATGGATTTGAATCCGGTGGAGATCCGGCTGCGATTCCGAATCTTACACAGGAGGATTTTATTGCATTCCATAAGCGGTATTATCATCCAAGTAACAGTTATATTTATCTGTATGGTGATATGGATGTGGAGAAGGAACTTCGATTTATTGATGAGGAGTATTTACAGAACTTTGACTATTTAGAGATCGATTCCGCATTGGCAGATGAACCTGCATTTGAGAAACCGTCGGAGGTACGTGAGTATTACTCAATTGCAGAGAATGAATCGGAGCAGGATAACACGTATTTGACTTACAATATGGTTATTGGTACAAGTGCAGACAAAAAATTATGTACGGCATTTTCAATTTTGGAATATGCTTTGTTATCTGCGCCCGGTGCACCGCTGAAAAAAGCATTGATTGATGCAGGAATAGGTAAGGACATTCTGTCATCCTTTGATGATGGCATCAAACAGCCTACCTTCTCTATCATTGCGAAGAATGCAAACGTAGAGAATTTAGAATGCTTCATCCGGGTAATTGAGGATACACTTACTTCTCTTGTAAAGGATGGAATGGACAAAAAGTCTCTGCTTGCCGCAATCAATTATTTTGAGTTTAAACATAAGGAAGGCAATTTTGGTCGATTCCCGAAGGGATTGATGCTTGGGTTAAATGCATTTTCCACATGGCTTTATGATGATGCAGCAGCGCTTGATCTGTTCAGTTTAAATGAAGTCTATGATGCGTTGAAACAGGATGTGCAGACCGGATATTTTGAAGCTCTGATTGATAAGTATATCTTGAAAAATACGCATAAAACATATTGTCTGCTGATGCCAAAGAAGGGACTTAACAACGAGATTGCCCGGCGCGAGAAGGCACAGCTTGCTGCATATAAGGAGACACTCTCTGTGGAGGATATCGAAGAAATTCGTGCAAATATGGTACATCTGAAGGAGTACCAGAGTTCCGGCGATGCAGAGGAAGACTTGAAGAAGATTCCAATGCTTACAATCGATGATATAGAGAAGCATGCAAGAAAGACGAACAACCGTATTTCGGAAATTGAATATGTCAAGGTGTTAAGCCATGACATCTTCACGAATGGAATCACGTATATAAGCCTGAATTTTTGTATGGATGACATCGACTATGATAAGTTCCCTGTAATTGCGCTTTTGACGGAGATCTTTAAGTATGTGGATACAGAGCATTTCAGCTATAGTGCGTTATCAAATGAAATCAATTTGTATACTGGTGGTATTGGATTTAGCACAGCAGTCACAAATAAGAAAGAGTATGGTGGCTATATCACACATTTTATTGTCAGTGCGAAGATGTTGGATGCACAGCTCGATAAGACGATGGAGTTAGTTGAGGAGATATTATTTACTTCGAAGCTTTCAGATAAGAAGCGCTTAAAAGAAATTATCGCAGAGACGCGCGCCGCCATGAAGGATGATATACTTGCAAATGGTCACACGACGGCAGCAGGACGTGCGACTTCGTATATTTCTCCAATCGGTGTTGTGAAGGAACTGACAGAGGGTATTGATTATTATATGTATCTGTCCGATCTGGATGATCATTTTGAGGAACGGTATGAGGAACTGGTGGCAGATCTGCAGGAGACACTTGGACAGCTTCTGCGCAGAGATTCGCTGCTTGTGAACTTTACTTCAGATAAGAAACCGGAGGATACGCTGACCGAGAGCCTGAGCAGACTTTCCTGTAAGCTATCGACAAGACTGGCGTTTGAGAATGTGAAGGAAATTCCGGTAGTAAAAAAGAACGAAGGCTTCAAGACGGCAAGTCAGGTTCAGTATGTAGCGACAGCCGGTAATTTCTGTGAACGTGGATATGAATATACCGGGGCTTTGAATGTATTACAGTGTATCTTCTCGTACGATTATCTGTGGATTAATGTGCGTGTGAAGGGCGGTGCTTATGGCTGCATGTGCAGTTTTAACCGTAGTGGAAATGCATATTTTACTTCTTACCGTGATCCTAATTTGATGGAAACATATGAGATTTATAAGAAGGCACCGGAATATGTGAAGAACTTTGAGGCAGATGAACGCGATATGACGAAATATATCATTGGAGCAATCAGCAAGATGGACGCGCCGCTTACTCCATCGGCGGATGGTAATTTTAGCCTCATATGTTATCTGATGGGAATTGATGATGCAGATTTGCAGCAGGCAAGAGATGAAGTACTTGGCGCGACACCGGAGGTGATTCGTGGACTTGCCGGATATGTAGAGGCAGCAGTTGATAGCGGTGTGATTTGCGCAATCGGCGATGAAGCGCGGCTTGAAGACGCGAAGGATGCATTTGCAGAAGTAAAGAGTGTATTTTAGGAAGAAAACACAGGGAGAGACATATGGATAACTTATCGACATACAAATCCGGATTTGTTGCTATTATCGGACGCCCAAACGTAGGAAAGTCCACGTTGATGAACCATCTGATCGGACAGAAGATTGCGATTACAAGCAGCAAAGCGCAGACGACGAGAAACCGGATTCAGACAGTATATACAGATGACGAGGGACAGATTATATTCTTGGATACACCGGGTATCAACAAGGCGAAAAACAAGCTTGGCGAGTATATGATGAATGTTGCGTATTCCACATTAAATGAGGTAGATATCGTTATGTGGATCGTGGAGCCAACGACATTTATCGGTGCGGGTGAACGTCATATCATTGATGTGTTAAGTAAGGTAAATACACCGGTGGTACTTGTCATCAACAAGACAGATACGGTAGATAAACAGGCAGTTGCGGATGCTATAAACACATACAAGGATGTACATGATTTTGATGCGATTGTTCCGGTTTCTGCACTGCGTGGACACAATCAGGCGGAGCTTATTAAGACGTTAAAGCGGCTGCTTCCGTTTGGACCACAGTTTTACGATGAGGATACAATCACGGATCAGCCGGAACGCCAGATTGTGGCAGAGATGATCCGAGAACAGGCACTACGCCAGTTAGATAAGGAAATCCCACATGGCATCGCTGTTGTAATTGACCGGATGAAGGAACGTCCGGACGGGAGCTGTATGGATATTGATGCAACAATTATTTGTGAGAGGGATTCCCATAAGGGAATTATCATCGGAAAACAGGGCGCAATGTTGAAAAAAATAGGTACAAAAGCACGTATCAGCATGGAAAATTTATTGGATATGAAAGTGAATTTAAAGTTATGGGTAAAGGTGAAGAAGGACTGGAGAGACAGTGACACTCTTCTTCGAAATTACGGATATCGGGAGGACAATTAAGATGAAGATTGGTTTTGATAATCAGAAGTACTTAGAGATGCAGTCACAGCATATACGTGACCGGATCGCACAGTTTGATAATAAATTATATCTGGAGTTTGGAGGCAAACTGTTTGATGACTATCATGCATCACGTGTTCTTCCGGGATTTCAGCCGGATTCAAAACTGCAGATGTTGTTACAGTTAAAGGATCAGGCAGAAATCGTAATCGTGATCAGCGCAGAGGATATCGAGAACAACAAAGTTCGTGGTGATTATGGAATCACCTATGATATGGATGTGCTGCGTCTAATCGATGAGTTTCAGGCAGTGGGACTCTATGTCGGTAGTGTATGTCTGACAAAGTATGCCGGACAGGCATCCGCAGAGCTTTTCCGCAAGAAGCTTGCGGAGCTTGGCATCAAGTCTTACCGTCACTATAAGATTGTGGGATATCCGAGTGATATTGCCCATATTGTGAGTGATGAAGGATATGGAAAGAATGAATACATTGAGACGGAGAGACCGCTTGTCGTCATCACAGCGCCGGGACCGGGCAGTGGAAAGATGGCAACCTGTCTGTCTCAGCTGTATCATGAATATAAGCGTGGTGTGAAAGCCGGATATGCGAAGTTCGAGACTTTTCCAATCTGGAATCTGCCACTGAAGCATCCGGTTAACCTTGCCTATGAGGCAGCAACAGCAGACTTGAATGATGTCAACATGATTGATCCGTTCCATCTCGAAGCATATGGTGAGACAACCGTTAATTACAACCGCGATATCGAGATATTCCCGGTTGTTGCAACGATATTTGAACTGATTGCCGGAAAAAGCCCATACAAGTCTCCAACCGACATGGGGGTTAACATGGCGGGAAAATGTATCATTGATGACAAGGTATGCTGCGAAGCGTCGGCACAGGAGATTATTCGTCGGTATTATCGCTGCCTGTGTGATAGAAAACGTTACGGACAATCGAAGGATGATAAGAATAAATTGGAACTTTTACTGCGTCAGGCAGGTGTCTCTATGGATGATCGTCTGGTGGCAAAGAAAGCATTGGCAAGGGAAGAGGAGACCGGACATCCGGCGATGGCAATCGAGCTTGCAGATGGTACGATTGTAACCGGAAAGACCGGAGATCTGCTTGGTGCATCGGCAGCCGCAGTTTTAAATGCACTCAAAGTACTTGCCGGAATCCCGCATGAGGTACAGTTAGTCTCGAAGGAGGCAATCGAGCCAATTCAGAGGCTGAAGATTCAGTATCTTGGCAGTCATAATCCAAGACTGCATACCGATGAAATTCTGATTGCACTTTCCACGACGGCGGCACAGGATGAGAAAGCAAAGCTTGCTATCGAACAGCTTTCTAAGTTGAAGAATTGTCAGGCACATTCAACTGTATTACTTTCTTCTGTTGATGAGCAGCTCTTAAAGAAAATAGGTGTTCAGCTTACCTGTTCTCCAAAGTACGAAGAGGAAGACAGAAAATATCATGGACGTTAAAAATTTTATTGTAAATAGAATATGAATCTGATAAAATATGCTTGTTTTTGTAATGAAAAACAAGCATATTTTTATGCATTTTCGTAGAGAATACGAAAGAAAAATCTGGCCTGTATCCGCCAATGCCATGGATAAGGATGTCAGGAACACAAGGAGGATGAGAGTTTATTGGAAAACAACACTAGTTCAACAAACATTATTGAGCTAAAGCACATCACAAAAACATTTGAGGATGGGTTTGTCGCTGTAGAGGATTTTAACCTTACGGTAAAAAGGGGCGAATTCGTAACGTTTTTAGGGCCTTCAGGCTGTGGTAAGACCACGACACTCCGCATGATTGCGGGGTTTGAAATTCCTACAGAGGGAGAAATACTGTTAGATGGTAAAGAAATTGGAAATCTACCACCAAACAAACGCCCGATCAATACAGTATTTCAACGGTATGCATTGTTTCCACATTTAAACATTTTTGACAATATCGCCTTTGGATTAAAGCTTAAGAAGCTGCCGAAGGACGAGATTAAGCGGAAGGTAAAGAAAGTTCTGGAGATGGTAGACTTAGAAGGGTTTGAGACGCGGAAGGTAGCAACCTTGTCCGGTGGACAGCAGCAGCGAATCGCAATCGCGCGTGCACTGGTCAATGAGCCGCAGATCCTGCTTCTCGATGAGCCGCTCGGTGCGCTCGACTTAAAGATGCGCAAGGAGATGCAGCTTGAACTGAAAAGTATGCATGAAAGACTTGGCATTACCTTTATCTATGTAACACACGACCAGGAGGAGGCACTTACAATGTCGGATAAGATTGTTGTCATGTCCGAGGGACGCATGCAGCAGATCGGAACTCCTGAGGATATATATAATGAGCCGAAAAATGCATTCGTTGCAGACTTTATCGGCGAGAGTAATATTTTTACGGGCATCATGACAGACAAGCTCAAGGTGCGTTTCTGCGGAGCGGAATTTGCCTGTGTGGATGATGTCGAGCATGGACGGCTGGTGGAAGTTGTTGTGCGTCCGGAGGATGTGGAGATCACAACGCCTGAGAATGGTGCAATCACAGGAACGGTTACATCGGTTGTATTCAAGGGTGTCCATTATGAGATCACAGTGGAATCCGGCAAGAACGAGATCGTGATCCAGTCGACGAAGACCGCAGCGGTTGGAAGCCAGGTTGGACTGAATGTGGAACCGGACGGTATCCATATCATGATTCCGGAACACACACTGAATAAGATCGAGAGTGATGTAGACAAGAATTATGAGCTTACAATCTTTGATGGAAAGATCCAGTGTGATCTGACGAAGATCATTCCGGGTTCTAAGTTTAACGACGCGCATGAGCTTTTAGATGCACATGGTGACGTGATTGATTATGAGAAACTGAAGGTCGTGCTTGCAATCAAGCCACGGCATATTTCCATGAGCGATAATGAGGAAGAGGGTATCGTCTGCGGACATATCATCAACCTGATTTACAAGGGGGATCATTACAGCTACGTGGTCCGTACGGATATGGATGAAGATTTCATCGTTAACGATGAATACCTGTGGAATATGGATGACTATGTAAGTCTGGTTATTCCGGAGGAGCATATCCAGTTTTCCATCAAGAAATAGAAAAGGAGTGATATTGTATGCGTTCTTCACGTTTTGCAAAGAGCGGACTGGGTATACCTTATGCACTTTTTCTATTGCTGTTTGTAGTAGCCCCATTGTTTGTTCTTTTATATTATGCGTTTACAAACGGACAAGGTCAGTTTACCGTGCAGAATCTGGAGGCATTCTTTACGAGCCCGAATACGATCGGTACACTTGCGTACAGCTTTGCGCTGGCAGTTGTGACTACCTGCGTCTGTGTACTGCTTGCATATCCGATTGCGTATATCTTAGCACGCAGCAATATGCGGCATAAAAATGTAATCTTAGTTGCATTTGTGATGCCGATGTGGATCAATTTCACATTGCGTATTACTGCATTAAAAGAGATACTTACGGTGTTAGAGGGAAATCTTGCCCTGCATCCGTTTTTAAATTCTGTCATCGGTATGACGTATGATTTTCTTCCATTCATGATTCTGCCGATGTACACAACGTTGATGAAGTTAGACACAAGCCTGATTGAGGCGGCAGGTGATCTTGGCGCGAATCCGGTACAGACGTTTTTGAAGGTAACATTGCCTCTTTCCGTGCCGGGCATCATCAGCGGAATCACGATGGTATTTCTGCCATCTATGACAAACTATGTTGTGCTGGATATGCTTTATAACAGCACATATATTATGGGTAGTCTGATCGGAAGCTATTTTGCATCCTACGACTGGCACAATGGATCGATGATTGCACTGGTTCTGCTCTTGATTATATTGATTTTCACCCTCTTTACGAACAAATACTCGGATTCTGACGAGGGAAGAGGAGGTGCACTGATCTAATGAAAAAGGCGATTGGAAAATTATTTTTAATTCTTATGCTGCTCGTTATCTATGCACCGATTCTGATTCTGGCAGTATACAGCTTTACGGATTCCGGGAATATTGGATCAATTCACGGATTTTCTATGCAGAATTATGTAACACTGTTCACAAAGGGCGAGCTTCGGGATATGATTGTCGGAACGGTTCTTCTGGCACTTGTTTCATCCCTGCTTGCTACGATATTTGGAACGATGGGTGCGATTGGCGCGTTTTATTCGAAGAAACTTGCGAAGAACTTTATTAACACAGCCAACCAGATTCCGGTTGTCAATGCAGATGTTGTAACCGGTTTTTCCATTTGCGTGCTGCTGATTGTTGCATTTGGCATGAATAAAGAAAGCTATGTGCCGCTGCTGATCGGACATGTAGTGTTATCCGCGCCATTTGTGTATCTGTCTGTGGTTCCGAAACTAAAGCAGATGGATGCAAGTCTGTATGAGGCGGCTATGGATCTTGGTGCGTCTCCGTCGATGGCACTCCGTAAGGTTGTGATCCCGCAGATCATGCCGGGTATCGTATCCGGATTTGCGCTGGCAATCACACTTTCGCTCGATGATTATTTCATCGCAAGCTATACAAAACCGGCAACGTTTAACACGATCAGTACGTATGTTGTCAATGCAACCAAAGGTTCACAGACAGAAATCAAAACTGCGCTTTGGGCGCTTTCGACAGTGATCTTCCTGATCGTTATTCTGGCAGTGGTTGTCATGAATGTGGCTGGCAGAAAGACAACCTCTGAAAAAGGAGGTGCCCGCAATGAGAAATAAGATGTTAAAACGTGTGACAGCCGTTGCGGCGGCAGCCATGATGACATTTCTGGCGATGGTGCCGGGAACAAAGATCACACACGCACAGGAAAATGACGACGTGATCAAGCTGCGTGTCTGCAACTGGGAGGAATATATCGATCTTGGTGACTGGGACGAGGAAGAACGCATGGAGCTTGAAAATGGTGCGGAAATCTTCGGTGAGAATTCAATGGTCGATGATTTTACCGAGTGGTATTACGAGACGTACGGCAAGCGCGTGGAGGTTGAGTATTCGTGCTTCGGAACGAACGAGGATCTGTATAACCAGCTGACGCTAGGGGATGTGTATGACCTTGTCTGTCCGTCTGATTATATGATCATGAAGCTGATGGCTGAAAAAAAGCTGGTGCCATTTTCGGATGGATTTTATGATATGGATAATCCGGATAATTACTATGTTCGAGGGGTATCCGATTATATCAGGGACACATTTGATGAAAATGAGATCGGCGGTGAGCCGTGGAGTAAATATGCGGCAGGCTATATGTGGGGCGTAACGGGTGTTCTTTACAATCCGGAGAAGATGACAGAGGAGGAAGCGTCTACATGGGATGTGTTTCTGAATGACAAGTTCAAGCGTCAGGTTACGATCAAGGATAATGTCCGGGATTCTTATTTTGCGGCACTTGGTTCTTACAGAAAAGAAGAACTGATGGATGAATCGCTTCGCAATGCACCGGATTATCAGGAACGATTGATGCAGATTATGAATGATGTGGATTCCGATACGATTGAGAATGTAGAGGACATTCTGCAGGATATGCAGGGCAATGTTTATTCGTTTGAGACAGACAGCGGTAAAGCCGATATGATCAGCGGAAAGGTTGTTGCGAACTACCAGTGGTCAGGCGATGCTGTCTATGCGATGGATCAGGCAGAAGAGGATGATTTCTATCTGGATTTTGCGGTTCCGAAGGAGTCAACGAACCTGTGGTTTGACGGCTGGGTTATGCTGAAAAGCGGAATCGGACAGGATGCGGAAAAACAGCAGGCCGCTGAGGCATTTGTAAACTTTGTGTCTCGTCCGGACAATGCGGTGCGTAACATGTACTACATTGGTTATACATCCGTGATCAGCGGTGGCGATGACGATACGGTTTATGATTATCTGAAATGGAATTATGAGGCGGAGGATGACGAGGAAGATACGGTCAAGTATCCGGTCGGATTTTTCTTCTGTGGTGACGATACTAATGAAGATTACATTATGACTGTGCCGGAAGAACAGACGCGAAGACAGTTGTTTGCACAGTATCCAACGCAGGAGGTACTGCAACGGAGTGCAGTCATGCAGTATTTTGATGATACAGCGAACAAGGAGATCAATCAGATGTGGATCAATGTCCGCTGTTATAATATTGCAGATGTACCGGTTCGGATATGGATTTTCGTTGGTGCGGTCATAGTACTTGTGATTTATGTTACCATACGTATCCGGATGAGTCATTACCGGGAAAAGAAATAGAGAGATAACAGAAAATGCGTGAGGAAATACAGGTAACGGGTATAATTTTATATGCAACACTTGTGAAAGAGTACGATAAACGTCTTGTGATCTTGACTAAGGAGCGAGGAAAAATCACAGTGTTTGCAAATGGTGCCAGAAAGGCGGTAAGTCAGCTCCGGGCGGCAAGCCAGAGCTTTGTGATGGGTACCTTTACCGTATTTCCGGGAAGAGATTCCTATACATTAGTCAAAGCGGAGGTCCGGGAATATTTTTCCGGACTTCCTTTGGATATGGAGAAGATGTGTTATGCATCGTATGTATGTGAGTTTATGTCCTATTATACAAGAGAGGGCAGTTACTGTGTGAACGAGCTGAATCTACTTTATGTAACCCTTAAAGCACTTGAACAGGGAACCGTGGACAATCAGCTGATCCGCTATGCGTTTGAGGTGCGGCTGATGGACATCGAAGGGCAGGGCATCCATGCATATACGTGTGTACGCTGTAATAAGAAAGAACTGAAATATTTCAATGCGAAGGCGGGAGGGCTTCTGTGTGATGTCTGCGGAAAAGAGCTGAAGCTTACACGGACAGTATCAGAAACACTTATTTACACCTTGCAATATATTCAGTCGGCAGATCTCACGAAGCTGTATGCGTTTCAGTTAAGTGAAGAGGCGATGGCAGAATTAAAGTACGTGGCAGACCGTTTCCGGGAAGCGTATGTTGACCGGGAATTCAAATCACTGGAAATACTATCATCCCTGTAAAAGCTTGATGTATAAATTTGTACGGTAGATATGAATTTCAAAAATATGGTTGCAATCTGAATCATTAGCCTGTAAAATGTTGTATGTTTCATATGGTGAAGAAAGTCACACCGAAAAATAAAAAGAATCCGCACACTCCGGTGCGAGAGGAAGGAAGGTTTACAAAATATGGAAAAGACTTTAGACAAAATCGTAGCACTTGCAAAGAACAGAGGATTTGTGTATCCGGGCTCCGAAATCTATGGCGGACTTGCCAATACATGGGATTACGGAAACCTTGGAGTTGAACTCAAAAACAATGTGAAGAAAGCATGGTGGAAGAAGTTCATTCAGGAGAATCCTTACAATGTAGGTGTGGATTGTGCCATTCTTATGAATCCACAGACATGGGTGGCATCCGGTCACTTAGGTGGATTTGCAGATCCTCTGATGGACTGTAAAGAGTGTCACGAGCGTTTTCGTGCAGATAAATTGATTGAAGATTATATGGCTGACAACGGAATCGAGATCGAGGGTTCCATTGATGGCTGGACAAATGAGCAGATGGAGCAGTATGTAGAAGACAATCATATCTGTTGTCCAAGCTGTGGTAAGCATAACTTTACCGGTATCCGTCAGTTCAACCTGATGTTTAAGACATTCCAGGGTGTAACCGAGGATGCGAAGAATACAGTTTACTTAAGACCGGAGACCGCACAGGGTATCTTCGTTAACTTCAAGAATGTACAGCGTACATCCCGTAAGAAGATTCCGTTTGGTATTGGTCAGATCGGTAAGTCCTTCCGTAACGAGATCACACCGGGTAACTTCACATTCCGTACAAGAGAGTTTGAGCAGATGGAGCTGGAGTTCTTCTGTGAGCCTGGTACAGATATGGAATGGTTCCGTTACTGGAGAGAATTCTGTATCAACTGGCTGAAAGATCTTGGTATCAAGGATGATGAGATGCGTGCACGTGATCATTCTCCGGAAGAGCTTTGCTTCTACAGTAAGGGTACAACGGATATTGAGTTCCTGTTCCCATTTGGCTGGGGCGAGCTGTGGGGAATCGCAGACCGTACCGACTACGATCTGAAACAGCATCAGAATACATCCGGTGAGCCAATGGAATACTTCGATGATGAGAAGAAGGAAAAGTATATTCCATATGTTGTTGAGCCATCATTAGGTGCAGACCGTGTGACACTTGCATTCCTCTGTGCCGCTTATGACGAGGAGAACATCGGAACCGAGGAGAAGCCGGATATGAGAACGGTACTTCATTTCCATCCGGCATTAGCACCGGTTAAGATCGGTGTGCTTCCGCTTTCTAAGAAGTTGAATGAAGGTGCAGAGAGGATCTATGCAGAGCTTGCAAAGACATACAACTGTGAGTTCGATGACAGAGGAAATATCGGTAAGCGTTACAGAAGACAGGATGAGATTGGTACTCCGTTCTGTGTGACTTATGATTTTGAGTCTGAGACAGACGGCGCTGTAACTGTCCGTGATCGTGATACGATGGAGCAGGAGCGTGTGAAGATCGAAGATCTGAAGGCTTACTTCGAGAAAAAATTTGAATACTAAAAGAAGATAAGGGACAGGGATGCTTGTCGGCATCCCTATTCTTTTAATCAGAATACTTTAACACGGGAAAGCGTTACGCAATAACGCGATGGAGAAATAATGAACTGGATTGAAGAAATTTACAATCACCTGACATAAGAAAAAGGAGAGAGAAAATGGCGATTAAAATTATTATGTTAGTAATATTTTTTGGAGTGATGATCGGTGTTGGCGTCTACTGCCGGAAGCATGCTACCGATGTCAATGGATTTGTATTAGGCGGAAGAAATGTAGGGCCATGGCTGACTGCATTTGCATATGGAACGTCATATTTTTCTGCAGTTATCTTTATCGGATATGCCGGACAGTTCGGATGGAAGTTCGGTCTTGCTTCTACATGGATTGGTCTTGGAAATGCGTTTATCGGTTCTCTGCTCGCATGGAATGTACTTGGCAGACGGACGAGAACGATGAGCCAGCATTTAGAGAGTAAGACGATGCCGGAATTCTTTGGGGTCCGGTTTGATTCGAAGATGCTTAAGATCTTTGCATCTCTTATAGTGTTTGTTTTTTTGATTCCGTACACGGCATCACTTTATAACGGACTTTCTCGATTGTTCGGGATGGCATTTCATCTGGATTATACGGTCTGCATCGTTGTGATGGCAGTGCTTACCGGTATCTATGTAATCGCAGGAGGTTACATGGCGACCGCAATTAATGATTTTATTCAAGGTTGTATTATGATTATCGGAATCATAGCAGTTATAGCATCTGTATTAAAATCAAATGGTGGATTTGTGCAGGCAATCGATGCATTGGCACGTGTGGAGGATGCACAAGTGACATCCACACCGGGCGCATTTGCATCGTTCTTCGGACCGGATCCTTTTGGACTCTTGTGTGTCGTTATCCTGACATCGCTTGGTACATGGGGACTTCCACAGATGGTACAAAAGTTCTACGCAATCAAAGATGAGAAAGCAATTGGAAAGGGAACTCTGATTTCTACGATCTTTGCAATCATTGTTGCCGGTGGCTGTTATTTCCTTGGTGGTTTCGGCAGACTGTATGATATCGACATCGCGACGCAAGGCTATGATGCGATTATCCCGGCGATGATTGAGAAGCTGTCCCCGTTTTTGATCGCGGTTGTTGTAATCCTAGTACTTTCTGCGTCAATGTCCACATTGTCGTCATTGGTGCTCGCATCTTCTTCGACACTGACACTGGATATGATCCGTGGCACGATCGTGAAAGAGATGACAGAGAAGAAACAGGTATTTATCATGCGGATATTCATTGTTGTGTTTATCGCAATTTCTGCAGTGATTGCGGTCGTACAGTATAAGAACGGCGTCACATTTATCGCACAGCTTATGGGGATTTCATGGGGTGCACTTGCAGGGGCATTCCTTGCACCGTTTATCTACAGTCTGTACTGGAAGGGTGTGACGAAAGCGGCCGTGCTTGTGAATTTCTTGTTTGGCAGTGGCATCATGGTAGCGAATATGCTTGCAAGAGAATCGTTCCCAATCGTATTGCAGTCACCGATCAACTGTGGTGCATTTGCAATGCTTGCCGGACTTATTATTGTACCGGTCGTGAGTCTCATCACACCAAAGCTTTCCGATGAGAAGAAAATGGCAGTTTTTTCCTGCTATGAAAAATAAGTTCTAAACAATGGAATTTTGCATAGGCTATATAGAAACCAAGTTGTTCGAGAGGACGGGAACATGAGAACACGACGAACGGCGCTTCGCATGATCGTACTTTCATTCTTACTCGTTGGCTGTATGTGCATCTTCGCAGCCTGTGCAAAATCAGAGAAAAAAGCTTCTGCTTCCGGTGTATACCATTTGTACTCCATGGAGTCGGGGGAGGACAGCTATTCCCATGATGATATCGTATCATATGGACTTGACACCATGACGCTTACGTTGTATGCGGATGGTACGGCAAGCCTTGGATTTGGGGAGGAGACAGAGCAGTTTAACTGGAAGGAAGGCAAGTTATATTCGGATAATGAAGAACTTGCATTTACCGTAGAAAATGGTATGCTCACGATCAAGATGGATACGGAGAGCATGATGTTTGAACGGGTCGGGGATGCACCGAAGAAGGCGGAGATTCATAATCAGGAAGAAAACACCGGTACCCCAACGGATGATACGGAAGTATCTGGGATGGATTCCGTTTGGTAGTAGATATGATCGGACGGGGTTGAAAAAGAAAATAAAAAAGGCAGTTGATTTCCGCGTAAAATACGTCCGGAAAACCAATTGCCTTTCTTTTTATGTTTTTTTATGGCGATTTTACTAAATATTTATAAAAATGCCTTTATCAATTGTGGAAATTATGTTATAATTTCTTGCAGTGTGATGGGGACGTGCCATAGTCTGCTATCGCAGAAATTTGATTACTTAGGAGGTATATGACAAATGGCAAACAAGTGGGTTTATATGTTTAGCGAAGGCGACATGACCATGCGTAATCTTCTTGG
>ERZ1035006.731-NODE-731-length-25001-cov-5.935300_pt1 | contig 25001 bp, 17 predicted proteins | sample MGYA00520694_ERZ1035006 | MGnify/ENA primary metagenome ERZ1035006 (study PRJEB33766, sample SAMN09781746) | gut metagenome | biome: gut microbiome | host: Homo sapiens | place: Madagascar | study: EMG produced TPA metagenomics assembly of the PRJNA485056 data set... | reverse complement strand
CCAGCGAGAGCGAAGGGCTTGACCGCACCCACATCGGCATCCCGGCGGTGCAAAAACAGCTGCTGGATGCCGTGACCGCAGCCAACCCCAATGTGGTGGCAGTGGTCAGCGCGGGCAGTGTCATTGAGACTGACTGGGTGGAAAAATGCAAGGCCGTGGTGCACGGCTACCTGGGCGGGCAGGCCGGTGCCGGTGCCATGCTGGAGGTGCTGACCGGCTGGCAGAACCCCTGCGGAAAGCTGGCCGAGACTATCCCCCTGCACTATGAGGATACCCCCGCCGCCCGCTATTTCCCCGGCAGAAAGCAGAACGCCGAGTACAGGGAAGGGTTGTATGTGGGCTACCGCTACTACGAAACTGCCAACAAGGCAGTGCGGTATCCCTTTGGCTACGGCCTGAGCTACACCACCTTTGCTTACAGCGACCTGCAGGTATCTGCCGATAAGGTCACCTTTACGATCACCAACACCGGCAGCTGCGCCGGTGCCGAGGTGGCGCAGCTCTATGTGGCAAAGCCGGATGCAAGAGTATTCCGCCCCGCTAAGGAGCTGAAGGGCTTTGCAAAAGTATTCCTGAAAGCTGGCGAGAACAAGACGGTCACCATCCCGCTGGACGATAAGACCTTCCGCTACTGGAACGTAGCTACCGACCGCTGGGAGGTGGAAGGCGGCAGCTACCAGCTGCTGGTGGGTGCCAATGTGCAGGACATCCGCCTGACTGCTGATATCACCCTGCCGGGCACCGGCGCACCCGACCCCTATGCAGGCAAGGCACTGCCGGATTACTACACTGGTAATGTCCAGAACATCCCGGATGCGGAGTTTGAAGTCCTGCTGGGCCGTCCGCTGCCGGAGGAAAAGACCGCCATTGACCGCACCATGACCTTGGGCGAGCTGAACCACAGCCGCAGCCCGCTGTGCTGGCTGATCGTAGGGGTGCTGACATTGCTGCTGCGCTCCGGCGAAAAGAAAGGCAAGCCCAACCTGAACATCCTGTTCCAATACAATATGCCGCTGCGCGGGCTGGCGCAGATGACGAACGGCATGATCGGGGACGAGTTTGTGGACGGCCTTGTACTGGAAGCAAAGGGCTTCTGGATCATCGGCATCCTGCGTGCGCTGGTGGGCCTTTTGCAGAACTTTGTAGCCAACAGCCGCTACCAGGCAAAGCTGGATGAACAGTCCAGATAAGAAGGGGAGAAGGATATGAATTTCTGGAATAATTTTGCGGCAAAGCATCCTGCCGCTGCCAAGTGGGTGCGCGAGGGCGGCTTGTTTGTCATCGTGTCCAACCTCATCACCGTGTTCAAGTACCTGCTGCTGCAGTTTCTGCCGGGGGCCTTTGCCAGCCTGCCGGTGGTGGATTTCGGCTGGCCGGGCATCGACATCACCCTGTTCGGCGAGACCTTCAAGTGGAACATCCTCGGCTATGATGCCGCCCACGGCGGCCTGCCCTACTTCTGCGCCTACATGATCGCCATGGTCATCGGCGAGTGCATCAATTTCCCCATCCAGCGCAATTTCGTATTCCGCAGCAAGGGCAATCTGGCAAAACAGATCGGCTGGTATCTGCTGGCGTTCTGTGTCATCACCTGCATCGTCAACTCCATCAACTGCATCTGGGTGGCCGTGGCAGGGCTGCTGGTGCCGGACTTCATCTACAACATCGGCACCACCGTGCTCAACGGCGGTATCTCCATGGTGATCTTCTTCTTTGTGAATAAGGTCATCTTCCCGGAGGGCGCACAGACTAAATAAAGGCGCACAGGCAAACGAAAGAAAAGGACCAGAGTTTTCAGCCGTTCGGCTTTAAACTCTGGTCCTTTTTTCAGGGGTCAGGCAGCTGCTTTATCTGCTGCTCAGAAGGGGAAAACGCTGACGATGCGATTCCAGGCTGCTTTCAGGCGGGAGCCGGAAGCGCTGGAAATACCGCTGGTGGTCAGCTGGATATCGCTGAAGGTGACATTTGCGTTGCGGGCAGCGTAGAAGCCGACATAGATGTAATCGGAATCCACAGCGGTCAGCGCATAGTCAAAACCGGCCGAGGCGGTCTCGTTGTCGCCGTAGGTCAGGGTAAAGCCATCGGCCGTGCCCACGAGTTTCAGCGCAACGGTATCGCCTGCGCCGTACTTGACGGTCGCGGCGGGGCCATCGTACAGGGCACCACTCTTGCGGCCAAAGCAGTTGATCGCGCCCTGGTTCCGGGTGCCAACGGCAACGTAATCGCCCAGGGGGTCGGAGATGCTGGTATCGACATACATCTCATCGCGTGCCATCAGGCCGAAGGAGACCTGGTTGTTCTTGGCCAGCTGATTTACGGTGGCCTTTGCGGTCAGGGTAAAGTTGGTGCCGGCAGGCAGCTGGACGTAGTACATCATCAGGCCGTCAACGGTGGATGCGATCTTGCCGCGGTTGTTGGCAACACCCAGGGTGATGTTCTGGCCGTCGATCACGGCGGTAAAATCGCCGCCGGAGATCTTATCATTGCCGCCCACGTTGCCAAACACGGAGCCGTTCCATACCGTGCCGTCTGCGCCCGTAAAGGCAGGCCACAGTTTGCTGGCTTCGGTGGGGGCTGCGTAACTGGAAGGTACGTAGTCCGGGTTTGCGGCATCGCCGTAGAACTGCTTGTAGGTGGGTTTTGCCTTGTGCTTATTGTAGGCACCCAGCGGGGTATCTGCGGTGAGCTGGGAGATGAGCCAGGCGTTCAGCTTTGCACCGTAGCAGTTGGTATGGGTCAGATCCAGGCCGGTGGGGGAGAGCTTGCCCTTTTTATCCACCTTTGCACCGGTAAAGCTGTGGGTGTACTGGGCCTTTTTGCCCATGGAGAGGTTCTCGCTGATGGTGGCGCTGGTCAGGTCCACACAGATGAGGCTCAGCTCGCTGCACATGGTGCGGATGGCCTGTGCATAATCGCCGCCCTCGTAGACTGCATCACCGATGGCAACGGTTTGGGTCTTGTGAGCAGAAGCGCCTTCATAGCTGGCCTTGGTGTTTTCGTTGGTCAGGCGGGCAATGGGGGTGCACACTACGGGGGTGACACCGCGTGCCAGCGCAGGCTGGATGTAGTTGACGTAAAGGCTGTTTGCAAAGGAACCCTCGGTCTTATAGTCGCCGTTGGGGTTGGTGTAGCGGGCAGGCTCGGTCTTTTCGTCATTGTGGCCAAAGCCGATAAGCAGGAACTTGTCGCCCGCAGCATCGCCCAGGGCGGGCACACTGTCGGAACCATGGAGCAGGGTGCTGTAGTTTGCCATGCCGGTAAAGTCCTTGCTGGATGCACCGGAAACGGCCAGGTTGTAGACGTTGGCGTTGAAGTAATTCTCGATCTCCTCACCGTAGCCTTCGCGCGGGAGGTAGTAGCTGTCGTTGAAGGGGGAAACGGTAGAGTCGCCCACCACCCAGATGGTGGCCTTGGCGGCTTCTGCCTGGCCCCATACGGCACCGCGTGCGCCTGCATCGGTAGCGGCCAGACCCTCAGCGCTCAGCAGCAGCAGGCCGTGCATATCAATGCTGCCGTCTGCATTGCGGGTGGGCGCAACAGAGGTATCCAGGCTCTGGAACCAGCTCTCCTTCACGGTTACGGTGTTGGTGGATTTGTTGTGGCTGGTCTGGGTATCGGCATCCCAGTAGAAGTTGTCCGGGCCGTAAACTGCGGTGCTGCTCTGGCTCTGCAGGGCCAGCTGCTCCTTGCCGTCGGTGCCCTTGCGGAAGGACAGAACGCCATCGGCGGCGTAGTCGGTCACAGCGGACTTGTTGCCGGTGTACAGCGCAATATTGTAGCCTTCGTTGTTGTAGGAGGTGGAGTTGTATACCTTTACATCCGGGCAGGAGTTGGAGTCGATGCCCTTTGCGGCGTTATCGTAGGAGATGGAGTTGAGCAGTTTGTGGTTGCCGGGCAGGTTGGTGCCGCCCATCTTGAAGCCGTTGCCGTTGCCTGCCTCGATGGTGACCGCCACATTGTCAAACTGCAGGTTGCCGTTGTCATCACAGGTGACGGCGGGGAACTGCAGGGGCTGCTTTTTGACCGGTTCTGCAGCCAGCATCAGGTAGCCGTTTTTGTAGGCAACGCAGTTCTGGATGGTGACAGCGCCAATGGAACCGGTTGCAGCCTTTGCAAACAGATCCCAGCCATCGTCGGCGTTGTAGGCGGCGATGCAGCCGTCAAACACGTTGCCCTCGCCGGTGGTCAGCTTGGCGGCAAAGCCATCGGCATCTTCCATGGCGCGGTCGGCATTGTTCATGGAGGTGCAGTTTTTAATGGTGTTGTAGCTGGGCCACAGGGCCTTGTTATCAGCAGACAGGCCGGAGACCTGCAGGCCGGTGTTGCCGTTGTTATAGAAGTTCATCTGCTCCAGCACGCAGTGGCTGCCGGCCAGCTGCATACCCTTGGCACCGTCCTTGGTATTGGTGATGTTCAGCTTGCTGATGTTCCAGTAGTTGCCCCAAACGTTAAAGCCGGTGCCCACGCCGCCAAAGTCCAGCGTTGCGTATCTGCCATCTGCGGTGGTCACGGTGATGGGGGCTTCGGCGGAGCCATCGCGGCCGCGCTCCACCTTTACCTCACCGGTCAGGGCGTAGGTGCCGCTGGTCAGCTGGATGGTCTGGCCTGCTGCGGCATAGTTCAGCGCAGTCTGCAGATCCACTGCGTCCGCAGCGCTGGTGCCGCCATTGGCTGCGCGGCCATCGGGCGAGACCGCGATGATGCCGTTTGCACCCAGTGCACGCAGCGAGACCTTCTTTTCAACAGTGGCGGCCTTGTAGCTGCTCAGCTTTTCGTATGCGCTGATAACGTAGTTCTTATCCGGGGTGAATACGACCTTGAAGGTGGTGTCGCGGCTGACAGAATAGCGCTTTGCCAGCGTTTCGCCTGCCTTGACGGTCAGGTTTTTGTCCACAGCCTTGCCGTTGGCGTACACCGTGGCGGTGCCATCGGCATTGGCCTTAAAGGTCAGCCCATAGCTGCTGCCGGTACAGGTGGAGGGACTGGTGATCTCGTAGACCGGCTCGATGTAGCTGGTGGGCTGCAGCGTCCAGTCCGAGGCGTTCCATGCGCTGGTGGTGTAGGTGATGTTGGAGAAGGTGACGTTCATGCCGCGGGCGGCTGCAAAGCCCAGGTAGGCTTTGTTGGCTTCCTGCGCGGTCATGGGGTCGTCCAGCTCGGCGTACTTGGATACGCTGGATGCGGTGCTGCTCTTTGCCGGGATGTACAGGGCAGAGGAGCCGATGACAGCGCCGGTGCTGCCGTCCGCATTGATGGCGTACTGGGTGGCAACATAGCTGTTGCTGGTCTTTGCCAGGCTGACGCGGTAGGTATCGCCCTGCTTGATGGTCTGGCTGCTGAATGCCTCGCGCTTTGCCTTTACCTCGTTGGAGGCAGCGGTCTCGTTGGAGATGATGCCGGTGTAGCTGCGTACGCCCACGGCATCCTTGATCTCAACGCCGTCCAGCGGCAGCTTGGTGCCGGCAACAGAGATCTGGTTGGAAAAATAGCTGCCGGAGCCGCTGATGGTATCGCGCAGCATCAGCGCAAAGCCTTCCTGGCCGTCCGGTGCGGGGTTTACGTAGTCGATGGTCACATCGGCCTGGAGATAGAAGTTTTCCTTGGTGGGGTCGATGGTGGTGTAGTAGAAGGAAAGGCCATCGGCGGGGGAATCTGCTACAAATTTGCCGCCTTTTTTGTTGATGGTGCCGTCATCCTTTACGGTGCAGGCGTTCAGGGTGACCTTGCCGTGGATGTCGGCACCGTCTGCGATGGTGTTGACATTTGCTGCGGCGGATGTGCCAAAGGCCTTGAACTGCCAGCCGCTGGATGCAGAGGTGCTGCCCTCTGCAAATGCGGCCAGCGGAGTCATGCCCAGAAGCAGTGCGCCTGCCAGCAGTCCGGACACGGCGCGCCGGATGCTTTGCTTTGCCTTTTTCATGGTGATTCTCCTTTTCCCTGTACACTGCGCAGACACGAGTTTGCCTGTGAGAAGTGGACAATGTTGTATTCAAGTTAACATGTTTTACTGCGTTTTACAAGAACTAGTTGAAGAATAATAACAATTTCGGCATTCAACATAAACTTTTTGGGGTATTTTTGGCAAGATTGCCATAAAAATGGAAGTGCTGCCCCTGTGGCACAGCCGCAAAACTTGTATACTAGTTGGCCTGCAGTGCATTGTGAGGCAGAGGGAGGGGCTTCGGCAGAGTGTTCAACAGCAGGGCAGGGGATTTGTGCACGGTGGCCAAAAATAGGTGTGGCGCTTGTATTTTGCTTGCAAAGAGTGTACAATAAGGCCAGAATTTGTTTGCGCAGAGCAGGAGAGCGACAGACAGAGCAGAACAGCTTTGTTTGGTGCGCTCTTTTTTGTTTTGCGACGCTTTTCAGGAACAAGGAGAACATCATGAGCCAGAGCAAATACATCCTCTCATTGGATCAGGGCACGACCAGCAGCCGGGCCATCCTGTTTGACAACGAGCAGAACATCGTTTGCGTCCAGCAGCGGGAGTTTGAGCAGATCTACCCCCATCAGGGCTGGGTGGAGCACAACCCCATGGAGATCTGGTCCAGCCAGTACGGCGTGATGAACGAGGTCATCGCCCAGAGCGGCGTGGATCCCCGCGATATTGCGGGCATCGGCATCACAAACCAGCGCGAGACCACCATCCTGTGGGATAAAACGACCGGCCGCCCGGTCTATAATGCCATCGTCTGGCAGTGCCGCCGCACGGCACCCCTTGTGGACGAGCTGCTGCGCACCCCCGGCATGGCGGACTATATCCGGGAGAACACCGGCCTTGTGCCGGATGCCTATTTTTCCGCCACCAAGATCAAGTGGATCCTGGAAAACGTGCCCGGCGCACGGGAAAAGGCCGAGGCAGGGGAGCTGCTGTTTGGCACGGTGGATACCTGGCTGGTCTGGAAGCTGACCGGCGGCAAGGTGCATGTGACCGACCGCACCAACGCCAGCCGCACCATGCTGTACAACATCCGCACGCTGGATTGGGACGAGAATTTGCTCAAGGCGCTGGATATCCCCCGCAGCATCCTGCCCAGTGTGCAGGATTCCAGCGCGGTGTACGGCTATACCAACATCCAGGGGGTGGATGTGCCGGTGGCCGGTATTGCGGGCGACCAGCAGGCAGCGCTGTTCGGGCAGGGGTGCTTTGCCCCCGGCGATGTTAAAAATACCTACGGCACCGGCTGCTTTTTGCTGATGAACACCGGCAAAAAGATCTACCAGAGCAAAAACGGCCTGGTGACCACCATTGCCATCAGCCTGAACGGCGAGGTGGAGTACGCGCTGGAAGGCTCTGTTTTTGTGGGCGGCGCGGTCATCCAGTGGATCCGCGATGGGATGCACATGATCCAGGACAGCTGCGATTCCGAGTATTATGCCCAGAAGGTGCCGGATAATGGCGGCGTGTACATCGTGCCCGCCTTTACCGGCCTGGGCGCACCCTACTGGGATATGTATGCCCGCGGTGCCATTCTGGGTATCACCCGCGGCACCACCCAGAACCACATCATCCGCGCAGCGGAGGAATCCATCGCTTACCAGAGCGCTGACCTGATGTGGGCTATGGAAAAGGATACCGATATCACCATCAATACCCTCAAAGTGGACGGCGGTGCCAGCCGGGACCAGTTCCTGATGCAGTTCCAGGCAGATATCCTGGACAAAGAGGTGCTCCGCCCCGCCATCCGGGAAACCACCGCCCTGGGTGCGGCATATCTGGCAGGCCTGGCCACCGGCGTATGGAAGAGCCGGGAGGAGATCAGCCACCTGTGGAGCTGCAACCAGCTGTTTGAGCCTCAAATGGACGCAGCCCAGCGGGAAAAGCTGGTCAAAGGCTGGCACAAGGCCGTGGGCCGCAGCCAGGACTGGGCCGAACATGAGGTGTGATGCTGGCATTGGCAGGTACAGGCGCAAGATAACAGCACGAAAGAAAACAGCGTGATAAGATATAAACGCCCTCCGCAGAAAAATCTCTGGTTTTTCTGCGGAGGGCGTTTGATGCATAGGGGATATTATTACGATAGAAAGGCCCGGCTCCCGGCGGGCTGCTTTAGGAACGGTCACAGCAGCTTTACGGCCAGCGCCTCGGTGGTGCGCTCCTGCGCCTCGGTGCTGTAAGGCTTATCGTCCAGGATGTAGCGCAGCACCAGCACCTCGGCTACGTACAGCACCGCTACCTTGATGGGGATGCTGCCGGAATCCAGCGGGTTCTCCTGCGCGCCGCACAGCAGTACGATGTCGGCCAGCTTCGCGCCGGGGGAGTCCTCGTAGTGGGTGATCAAGATGATCTTTGCTCCGTTGGTCTTGGCGGTGCGCAGGGTCTCCATCATATCCCGGGTGGCACCGGAGTAGGAAACGAACAGTACGACATCCTGCTCGGTCATCAGGCTGGCAGCCATCACCTGCAGATGGCTGTCGGCGGTGGCACGGAACTTGTTGGTGATGCAGGCAAACCGGGCGCAGATCTCGCTGGCGGCCGCCATGCTGCCGCCCTGCCCCATGCAGTACACCTGCTTTGCTTTATGCAGCAGCTCCACGGCCTGCTCCACGGCTTCCGGCGAGAGGCTATTCTGGGTGCCGTTGATGGCGGTCATGAACAGCGCCGATGCGTGCTCGCACAGGGTGGCAGTGTCGGCATCCGGTGCAGGCTCCTGCTGGTTGAGCAGCACGCCGGTGGCGTTGGCCTGCGCCAGCGCGATGCGCATTTCGTGATAGCCCTCAAAGCCCAGCGCCCGGCAGAAGCGGAACACCGTTGCCTCGGCCACCCGGCACTCTCTGGCCAGGGACGAAATGGAAAGATATTGCGCCTCTGCAGCGTGCTGCACCAGATAATCGGCTACGGCGCGGCCGGATTTTGTCAGGTCGCCCTGGTGCTGCTGCAACAGCTCCCAAAAATTAGTAGACATTCTTCCTTCTCCTAACCCGGTGCCGCGGATGCCCGACACCGTTGTCGTTCTTACCTTCTAAATAAAAGTATAAGGGAAACGCCCCGGCTCTTCAAGAGGCGCATTGCCCACATTTTAGCCCTGGCTTCTGTGCAGAGGGCACAGTTTTGAGAGAAAAAACAGCTCAAATCGTGAAAAGGCTTTTCATTTTTGCAATTTTAGAGCTGAAAAGTATTTTCACACGGTACCAGACAAGCGTACCGTTTTGTAACCATTTTGACAAGTGAAGTGCATGATTTTATTGTGTTTTTTCTGATATCCCACAGTTTTGTGCATCTTGCTTGCTTTCAAAATGAAAATTTATGAAAAGAATGCATGGACAAAATGAAAATATTTTTCTATAATTAGGCTACAAACAGCGGCTGCAGACGCGAGCAGCCGCTACAGACAAAATGTAGTTCGGTCCTGCGTACCGAAGATGAAGAACAAGGAGAATCTATCATGAAAAACTGCATTTCCCGCCGTTCGTTCCTGAAGGCTGCCGGCATCCTGGGCGCTGCCGGTGCACTGGCCGCCTGCGGCGGTTCTTCTTCCAGCAGCACTGCTGCTTCCTCCACTGCAGCTCCCGCCGCTTCTGGTGCAGCCAGCACCGGCGCAAGCATCAAGCTGTGGACATACCCCATCGGCGGCTGGGGCAACGACGATACCGTCCAGAACCTGATCTCCAGCTTCAACGCCAAGTATCCTGACATCAAGGTCACCGTGGAGTACCTGGATTACACCAACGGCGATGACCAGGTGAACACTGCCATTGAGGGCGGCAGCGCACCCGACCTGGTCATGGAAGGCCCCGAGCGTCTGGTTGCAAACTGGGGTGCCAAGGGCGTTATGGCTACGCTGAACGACCTGTGGACCGATGATGCAAAGAAGGACATCTACGAGTCTGTTGAGTCTGCCTGCAAGAACGAGAAGGGCGACTATTACGAGTACCCCCTGTGCATGACCGCGCACTGCATGGCCGTGAACATGACCAAGGTCAAGGAAGTGGGCGCTGACAAGTACATCGATACCGATAAGCACACTTGGAGCACCGAAGGCTTCCTGAACACGGTGGACGCACTGTACAAGGGCGGCTACGAGAACGTAGCAGCAATCTACTGCAGCGGCCAGGGCGGCGACCAGGGCACCCGCGCTATCATCAACAACATGTACGGCGGCACCTTTACCGATGCAGCTCACACCAAGTACACTGCAGATTCTGCCGAGAACATCAAGGCCATACAGACCCTGTACGATGCGAAGGGTGTCAACTTTGACCCCTCCATCAACGGCGGCGAGGAGATCACCCTGTTCCGTAACGGCACCCTGCAGATGGCATTCTGCTGGAACATTGCCCAGCAGCTGAACGCGGATACCGCTGCCGCAGGCCAGACCATCAGCGGCGACGAGATCTTCCCCATGGCATTCCCCACTGAGAGCGGCGACCCGAAGCTGTGCGGCGGTATCTGGGGCTTCGGCATCTTTGACAACGGCGATGAGGCCAAGGTCAAGGCTGCAAAGACCTTTATCGAGTTCATCGCTGCTGACCCCGACCAGGTCAAGGACAGCGTGCTGGCTTCCACTTACTTCCCCGTCCGTACCAGCGTGGGCGATATCTACGCAGGCAACGAGGTCATGAGCGAGTACAGCAAGTTCATGGGTTACCTGGGCGACTACTACCAGATCACCCCGGGCTGGACCACTGCCCGTACCGAGTGGTGGAACATGCTGCAGCGCGTTGGCTCCGGCGAGGCTGTTGAGACTGCCGTCAAGACCTTTGTGGACAATGCAAACGCTGCCGCTGCTGCCGAGGCATAAGCGCACCGTTGCCTGAATTTTATTACCGCTGAACCGAACGGCCCCCTTCCTCCGGGTGAGGGAGGGGGCTTTTTACGGAAAAATACTATTAAATGAAAGGTCTGGTGATCCTCTTGGCTGCAAAGACGGCGATAAAGGAACCAAAGCGCAGCAGTGCTCTGGTACGGCGCGAAACCTTTGCCTCCTACTGCTTCCTGCTGCCCAGCTTGATCTTTTTCCTAGGGTTCGTCATCTACCCCATGATCCTCTGTGTGGTGACCAGTTTCTTTGACTCCACCATGAACCGCGCAGATATCTTTACCGGCCTGGCAAACTACAAAACGCTGTTTGCCGACCCCATCTTCCTGGGTGCTCTCAAAAACACCTTTGTCATCGTGATCGTGTCGGTGCCCGTTACCTGCATCTTCTCACTGTGGGTGTCCTCCGCCATCGTGGATCTGCCGGAGTGGGCTACCAGCCTTTTCCGCTGTGTGTTCTACCTGCCCGTGGTCACCGGCTCGGTTGCCGTTACCGTGGTGTGGAAGTGGATGTACAACAACTACTACGGCATCTTCAACTATCTGGGCAAGAGCCTCGGCATCCTGGACAAAAACATCAACTGGCTGGGTGACGAGCGGTTCGCCCTGGGCTGTATCATCCTGATCCTGCTCACCACATCGGTCGGCCAGCCCATCGTGCTGTATGTCTCGGCGCTGGGCAACGTGGATCAGTCCATCGTGGAAGCTGCAGAGGTGGACGGTGCTACCGACTTCCAGTGCTTCTGGAAGATCAAGTGGCCCGCCATCATGCCCACCACCCTGTACATCCTGGTCATCACCACCATCAACTCCTTCCAGTGCTTTGCGCTGATCCAGCTGCTGACCTCCGGCGGTCCCAACCACAAGACGGATACGATCATGTATTATATCTACTACACCGCCTTCAAACAGTATAAGTACGGCTACGGCAACGCCATGGGCGTTGTGCTGGCCGTTATCATCGCCATCCTGTCGGCTGTCCAGTTCAAGCTGGGCAACCAGGATAATTAAGGAGGTGCGGAACAATGAGTGCAACTGCTGCAAAAAAACCGTTGAAGCGCCATCCCAGTAAGCTCAAAAAGATGAGTGCCTATACCATCCTGGCGCTGATCCTTATCAGCATCATGGCGGTGCTGTTTGCCTTCCCACTGTACTGGATCATCACCGGCTCCTTCAAGACCGGTGCTGCCATCAATGCCACTACCCCCGAGTGGTGGCCCAGCCAGTGGGTGCTGACTAACTATCAGAAGCTGTTTGCCGGTAAGCGCGCCCCGCTGTGGCAGCTGGCTGTGCCCTTCGGCTCCAAGTTCAGCGCCGATGGCGAGCCTGTCTACTTCTCGGTAGGCCCTATGGCACCCGCCGCCATCCGCTGGATGATCAACACCGTGTTCATGGCAGTCATGTCCATGATCCTTACCTGCCTGACCGCCGCCATGGCTGGCTATGCGCTGGCTAAAAAGCGTTTTGTGGGCCGCAAACTGCTGTTCACCCTTATCGTGTGTGCAATGGCACTGCCCAAGCAGGTCATCCTGATCCCCCTGCTGCGCGAGATGAGCGCGCTGAACCTGTACAACACCATCTGGGCGGTCATTTTCCCCATTGTGGGCTGGCCGTTCGGCGTGTTCCTAATGAAGCAGTTCAGTGAGGGCATCCCCACCGAGATGCTGGAAGCTGCCCGTATCGATGGCGCCAGCGAGGCGCGTACCTTCGTCAAGATCGTGCTGCCCATGGTCAAGCCGGGCATCGGCGCACTGGCCATCTTTACCTTTATCAACAGCTGGAACGATTACTTCATGCAGTTGATCATGCTGTCCAGCACCAGCAACCTGACCATCTCTCTGGGCATCGCAAAGCTGCAGGCAGAAAACAGCACCGACTTCGGCCTTATCATGGCTGGTGCCGCGCTGGCCGCAGTGCCCATCATCATCATCTTCCTCATCTTCCAGAAGTATTTCACCAAGGGCATCGCAATGGGTGCGGTCAAAGGCTAAAATTGCGACCGCCGCCCGCGAGCAAAGACTTCCCCCGCTCCGGGGGAAGATGTCACGCAAGTGACAAAAAGGGGAGTACAGGGAGCAATTTTTGGCGCAGCGGTCTGCAAGACGCGAGTGCCGCCCAAGGCACGAAGCGGATGCAGGGCACCGCAAGAGGGCACTGATACCGTTGCCCGGAACACAAGCCTATGGGGCTTGCTGGACCGGGAGCAGGTTTAAGTGCAGTACGAAACGTGTATCTGTTTATACTACAGAAAGAAGGATATTGACCCATGAAAGATATCAAAAAATATCAGGGTGTCATCCCTGCCTTTTATGCCTGCTATGACGCTGAGGGCAACATCTCGGTGGAAGGCGTCAAGGCGCTGACCCGCCACCTGATCGCCAAGGGCGTCAAGGGCGTGTATGTAGGCGGCTCCTCCGGCGAGTGCATCTACCAGCATGTGGACGAGCGCAAGGCTGTGCTGGAAGCTGTGATGAGCGAGGCCAAAGGCAAGCTGACCGTCATCGCCCATGTCGGCTGCAACAACACCGCCGACAGTGTGGAGCTGGCCCGCCATGCCGAGAGCGTGGGCGTGGATGCCATCGCATCCATCCCGCCCATCTACTTCCACCTGCCGGAGTATGCCATCGCAGCCTATTGGAACGCGATGTCTGCTGCTGCACCCAATACCGAGTTCGTTATCTACAACATCCCGCAGCTGGCAGGCACCGCACTGACCATGAGCCTGCTGAACGAGATGCTGAAAAACCCCAATGTGGTGGCTGTTAAAAACAGCTCTATGCCCACCCAGGACATCCAGATGTTCAAGGATGCCGGCATCGCCGCCCGCGGCGAGGGCAACTTTGTGGTGTTCAACGGCCCGGACGAGCAGTTCGTTTCCGGCCGCGTCATCGGTGCCGATGGCGGCATCGGCGGTACCTACGCTGTGATGCCCGAGCTGTATTTGGCCATGAACGACCACCTGAACAAGGGCGAGATCGAGGCGGCCCGTGCCATCCAGTACGAGGCCAACCGCATCATCTACAAGATGTGCTCTGCCCATGGCAACCTGTACGCTGTGCAGAAGGAGATCCTGCACCGGATGTATGGCCTGGAGCTGGGCAGCGTGCGCGCCCCGATGCCCGGCCTGATCCCCGAGGATGAAGCTGTCGTGGCTGAGGCACAGGCAATGATCGAAGCCGCCATCGCAAAACTGTAAAAAATAAAAAGCGCCCCTCTCCGTCTCTTTTTCAGAGGGGAGGCGGGCGCTTCTTTTTTGTTTGGAGGGAACACGAATGATCTGCGATACTCTGCAGCATCTGGAACGGTACCGGGGCCTGCACCCGAACCTGGATACCGCCATCGATTATCTGCTTACCCACGATCTTGCTGCGCTGCCTTTGGGGCGCACCGAGGTGGACGGGGAAGCGGTGTTCATCAACACGATGGATGCCACCCTGCACCCGGATGATGGCTACCACCCGGAATATCACCGCCGGTACGCCGATCTGCAGGTGGATATCACCGGCAGCGAAGCCTGGGGCTACACCAATGTGCCCGGTACAGAGGTCGGCACGTTTACCGGGGACTGCGGCTTTCAAGATAGCGCCAGCGTGGTGACCGGTGCACTGGGAGAGGGACGCTTCGTCCTGTTTTTCCCCACGGAACTGCATAAACCCGGCCTTGTGCAGCACGGCTGTGTAAGCGTGCGCAAGGCGGTCGTCAAGATCAGAATGGAGGACTAAGGTCATGGATAAGGAAAAACTGTTTGCACAGATCAAGGGCGGTCTGATCGTTTCCTGCCAGGCGCTGGAACACGAGCCGCTGTACACCAAGGAGGGCGGCGTGATGCCCCTGATGGCCAAGGCCGCCGCCATGAGCGGTGCCGTGGGCATCCGCGCCAACACCGTGCGGGATATCACCCAGATCAAGCAGGTGGTGGATCTGCCGGTCATCGGCATCATCAAAAAGGATTACCCCGGCACCCCGATGTATATCACCGTCACCATGAAGGAAGTGGACGAGCTGGTGGCCTGCGGTGTGGATATCCTGGCGGTACAGGGCACCGGTGCCCTGCGCCCGGATGGCTCCACCTCGGCGGATTTTATCCGCGCCATCAAGGCAAAATACCCCGAGCAGCTGGTGATGGCCGACTGCGATAATTTTGAAAACGCCATGCTCTGCGCTGGGGCCGGGGCGGATTTTGTAGGCACTACCATGCGCGGCTACACCCCCGAGACCACCGGCATTGATGATATCGACTTTGATTTTATCCGCAAGCTGGCCAACGAGTGCCCGGCTAAGATCATCGCCGAGGGCCACATCCACTACCCCGAGCAGGCTGTAAAGGCGCTGGAAGCCGGTGCCTTTGCGCTGGTGGTGGGCGGTGCCATTACCCGCCCGGCCGAGATCACGGCACGCTTTACCGGTGCCATCAACGCAGCAAAAAAATAAACGGGGAGTACCTGCCATGAAACACTATCTTGGTATCGATATCGGCGGCACTGCCGTTAAGCTGGGCATTGTAGATGAAGCCGGGCAGGTGCTGGCCAAAGCTGAGGAGAGCGTGAGCTTTGACGGCTACCGCACCCCCATCCTGACTACGGTGCTGAAAGCGGCACAGGCATTTCTCGCCGCACAGAACATCCCGGCAGAAAGCCTGGCAGGCATCGGCGTATCCGCCACGGGGCAGATTGACAGCCGCAAGGGCATCGTGGCGGGCACCTGCGGCAACCTGCCCAATTACATTGGCGCACCCATCAAAGCCGAGCTGGAAAAGACCTTTGGTCTGCCGGTCACAGTGGCCAATGATGCCAACTGCATGACGCTGGGCGAAGTATGGGTCGGCGGCGCAAAAGGCTGCACCGATGTCATCGGCGTAACGCTGGGCACCGGCGTGGGCGGCGGCATCCTGACCGGCGGCCATCTGCTGGAGGGTGCCAGGGGCCTGGGCGGCGAGCTGGGGCACTACCGCACCCACGCACTGGATGGCGTGGACTGCACCTGCGGGGCAAAGGGCTGCTGGGAGCGCTACGCTGCCACCACCGCGCTGGTACGCGCTGCAAAGGCAAAGGATCCGGCATGGAAGGATGGCCGCGCCATCTTTGCCGCAGCCGAAGCCGGTAACGAAACTGTGCTGGCGCTGCTGGATGCCTGGACGGACGAAATCGCCCAGGGCCTGGCGGGCATGGTGCATATCTTCAACCCGCAGCTGATCCTCATCGGCGGCGGCGTATCTGCCCAGCAAAAGCTGCTTATCGACCCCATCGCCGCCAAGGTAAAGGCTGCTGTAATGCCTGCCTTTGCCCAGGGGCTGGAGATCCGCGCCGCCCAGCTGCACAACGATGCCGGGCTGGTGGGCGCCGTGTATTACTTCCGTCAGACAATGGAAAAGGAGTGACTTGGTTATGAAAACACATATCCTCTGCCTGGGTGATTCCAATACCCATGGTTATTGTGCCGACCCGGCGGACTGCGCCGACCACGGCATCCGCTTTAATGAGGACGAGCGCTGGACCTGCCGCCTGCAGAAGGCGCTGGGGGACCAGTACCTTGTTACGGAGGAAGGACTTTCCGGCCGCACCACCGTGTTTGTGGACCCGCTGCACGAATCCATGGATGCGCTGAGCGTAGCCTACGCCCTGCTCAAGAGCCATGAGGTCATCGATCTGCTCATCATCATGCTGGGCACTAACGATGTCAAGGAACGCTTTGGAGCCAATGCCGCCTGCATCGGTGCGGGCATGGAGCGGCTGCTGCTCAAGGTCAAAAGCGTGGATTGCTGGGGCGGCAAGGCCCCCAATATCCTGGTTGTAGCACCGCCCTGCATCAAGGACGGCTTCCACGATGCTGTGATGGGCGCTGGCTGCGTGGAAAAATCCCGCGGCGTGGCCGAGCAGCTGCGCATCGTGGCCGAGCGCCAGGGGGTGCATTTTATGGATGCTGCTGCCTGCGAGTTCAACGAGGTGGACTTTATGCACCTTACCTGCAAGGGCCATGCCCAGCTGGCAGAACTGCTGACCGTGGAAGTGCCCAAACTGCTCTGATATCTGTTGCTCCGCGCCGCTGTGCAGACCCGCACGGCGGCTTTTTTGCGCGGTGGGGAAAAGTATGTGGGAATGGACCTTTCCGGTTATGATTTTACCGACAACTATGTGGAGTCCCGCCTGCAGGATGTATCCGACAGCGGCGCCATCTATCTGCTGCCCTTCAAGGATGCAAAGGCAGATGACACCTACTACGCTGATGTTGCCGATGCCATGAATGCAGGCAATACCGCGCCTTTTATCTATTCCGGCTGGGAAAACACCATCGTGACCACCGGCACGAAGATGCTGGACTTTATCAAAGGCGATGCCACCATGGAGGGTGTGATCCGTCAGCTGGACAGCGTGATCCGGCAGCCCCGGTGTTGTTTATCTGGCTTTTGTGGCAATTTTCAAAAATAGCGCCAATCAAAACGGCATATTTGCGCTATGCAATGCAACGATATTGCCGTTGCATTAAAAAGCTGAATTACTATAACACTCATACGGTCGCCATTACGGCAAGGATGCTCTGCCAGCTCTTGCTCCGCGCTGCAGGCACCGGAGCCGGGCGGGTATGCCGGGCAGGGGCATCAGGGCGGATGGCGGCGGTCAGCGGAACAGACGGATGGAAAAATACCGCCGTGTCCTTTGCCAGCCACTGCGCGGCCAGCGCTGCAGCCTGGGGATCTGCCTGGAGGGTGCGGCGCTCGTTCCCGGCCAGAAAATCCGCCAGCCAGTACAAAACGGCGGCCAGCGGCAGGCAGGGGGCCTCGTACAGGCTCCAATAGGTCCAGCGTGCGCCGCTGCCAAGAAAGCTCTCCACCGTGATCTGCGCCCCGGTGCGTGCATCCTGGGGGAGGGGGCCGACATAGTTCGTCCCGGCGCGCTGCCCCAGTTCCTCCACGATACGCTGGGTGCGGGCGGCATCCAGCCGGTCTTCCCGACAGTAGGCACGGAAATCAGTCTGGCCAAGCAGGCTCTCGGCGCTGGCCGGGAACCGCCCGGTCAGCTGGCCCTCGGCGTTGTGGCACAGCTGCCATCCCTTGCGGAACAGCTGGAAATTCAGGCAGCGGCGCCCCATGGTGGAGTAGCACACGATGGCGCTGGCCTCGCCGGGCATCTGCTTTACTTCAAGGTAGGCATCATTGCCGCAGGTATCCTGCAGGCGGACGGTGAGCAGCAGCCTTGCCCCGGTATGCAGGGCGGACATCGCGTTGTGCATGGCGTTAAAATAGCGGGCAGCGTCCATGAGAAGATCTCCTTCCTTGAAGTAGAAACACAGCAGAATGTTGTAAATGCACCAGCCGGGTGATCGGGCTGGCCGGATGCACTCGGTTTTTCTGAACATAGTATAGCATACTTTTTGACAAAAAACAACTGAAAGTTTTCCAAAACAACAAATTTTTGCAAAAGTGGGGAGAAAATAGTTCAAAATATGGTTGTTACAACAAAACGGCGGTTGTAAAAAACAGCCCCTGCAGGAGGAACCGGGCCGAACCCGGAAAAACCTCCTACAGGGGCTGTCTGGTATAAAGGTCAGTCGCCCAGGGCGCGGATCTCGTTCTGGATCAGGCGTCCGGCAGCCCGGGCCAGCTGATCCATTCCACGGATGCGCGCCATATTTTTGCCGTAGATCTGCGCGGCGGCACCGGCGCTGCTGTCCTCGCCCATAAAAACGGCGGATACCCGGATGCCCTGCCGCTGCAGGGCGCGTACCTGCGCAGCGGCATCGTGCACACCGGCGGCATCGCTGTAGGCGCAGCCCAGCGGATCTGCGGGAGAAGGCGGGATGCGGCGGCTGTCGTTGGGCGAGGCATCGGTCAGCAGGATCATCAGATGGCGCGGGGCAGGGCCAGGCTCGTACCGGATCAGATCCCCTGCTGCCCGCAGTGCCAGGCCATCCCGGTTCCAACCGGAAGCAAAGTAGCGGAAAATATTCTGGCGGTTCTTATCCGCAAAAGTTTTCAGCACCCGCAGTACGGTGTAGCCCCGCAGGCTGCTGAACGCGCTTACCCGCACCGGAATGCCGCAGTTGGCCAGGCTCTCGGCCAGGATGGCACCCTGCGCGGCGATCACCTCCTGGCAGTGCAGGCGGGAAGCGGATGCATCCAGCAGCAGATCTACCGTAAAGGCCGGGCAGTTCTCTTCCTCTGCGCACAGGAATACCCGGTCGTCGTTGAGGTACGGTGCACGCCACACCCGCCCGGCACTCAGGCTGCCGCTGCGAGCGATACGCGCGTTGGGCTGCTGATGCACCAGGATGCAGTTGCGGATCTGCTCGGTCAGGCGCACCACTACGCTGCGGTGCAGATCCCGGTTTTTGGCGTAGTAAGCGCGGTTGCGTGCCGCCTGCAGTTCGGCCTGCTCGGCCAGGTGCCGTGCCTCCGGGTCGGGGGCCTGCTCCGGGCTGGGCACACCGGCACTAAACCATAGATGACAGCCCAGATGTGCCTCGGTGCAAAGCGCCTGCTCGGCCCTGCGCAGCTGCTCCGGCGGGTAGAGGGAGCGGCCAAAGCAGCTTTCAATGTAGGCACGGTCCTGCGCGGCACGCTGTTTCAGGGTAATGTTCGCCCGGCGTTTGTCCACAGCCAGCCCGCTGCCGGCAGCATCCACCGCGCCGGAATGCTCCACCGTTACCCGGTCGGTCTTGACCATCTGTGTAGGCATGGCCCGGGTGGCCAGCTTTGCCCAGATGCCCTGCAGCCGCAGGTGCAGCGCCGCTTTCTGCCGCACAGTTCCGTCAAACAGCGCAAATCGGGCGTACAGCCCCAGCAGGGCAGTCTTTAAATGCGCGGCATCCGGCACGGCCTCCGGTGCCAGTGCGGCGGCAAGGCCGCTCTCATAGGGGGTCATCACCGGGGCGGTGCGCCCCAGCACCTTGCGCCAGCGGGCGGCCTGCATGGTGTACACCAGCTGATTTTTCGCCATCCACTCCTGCCGCGAGAGCTTGTACTGGATGGCAAAAAAATAATCCGCATGGGCGTAACGCAGCCCTTCCAGTGCAGGGCGGCAGGGCAGCTCCAGCCGGTAGACGGCGTTTTCCAGATAAAGCCAGGCCATATCGTCCAGCATGGCCTGCCGCATATCGCCCTCCCAGGCCGAAAAAACATCCTGGATAAGCGCATCACCGTAGTATTTGTGCGCCAGCCCCACAACGCAGTTCATGTAAAGATCGATGGTGCCATCCGTATGGCGCGCCAGGAACAGCGGCGCAAAACCGTAGGCACCGGCTGCAGCCCAGACCTGATTGGCCGCCCGCCGCTCCTGTGCGGTGTAGCTCTGCGTATCCATCAGCCAAACAGCTTTCCGGCATCCAGTCGGGCCGGGATGCGTGCTGCAATAACATCCCGGATCAGCCCCTGCTCGTAGGAGTCAAAGGCTTTGTTCGTGATGCCCATATCCAGCGCTGCCCCCGCCGGAATGCCCCGGCGGATCAGCCGCAGCGCATCCAGCATACCGCGCAGATCCAGCGCCTTGGTAGAGATCTCGGCACTGTCGCATTTTTTCTGCAGGTCCAGAAACAGCAGTGCAAACTGGTGCGCATATTTTGCCGCAAGATCCGGAAACTGCGCCCGGAGCAGCTTTTCCAGATTTTCCTGGGAAATAGTGGGCATCTGCACCACCACAAAACGGGAGGTGAGCGCCTCGTTCAGTTCCCGGGTGCCTGCATAGCCATAGTTCATGGTGGCGATAAAGCGGGTCTCCTCGGCCAGCGGGATACGGTCGTACCCGGGCACATCGATGGCGCGGCGGAAGTCCAGTACAGCGTGCAGGACCGCCAGCGCCTCGTTTTTGGCCATGTTGATCTCGTCCAGCACCCCAAAACCACCGCACTGTGCACAGCGGTACACTGGCCCGGGGCGGAAAACCACCTGCCCGTCCGCAAAGGTATCCATGCCGATGAGGGAGGCTGCGTCCATGTTGACATGGAAAGAGATATCCCACGCAGGGCGGCCAAAGGCAGCGGAAAGATTTTCCGCCAGCACGTTTTTGCCGGTAGCCTTGCCGCCGGCCAGCAGCAGGTTTTCGCCGCAGAGGAGGGCCGCCAGCGCCTGCTCCCACACCTCTTTGCCGTAGTAGGTAAAAGTGGGGCAGGGGATGCGGGGGCGCAGCGCCTGCTCCAGCGGATGGGCTGTGCGGTATGCCTGCACAGCAGAAAGCAGGTCGGGGTCGATGCCTTCCTGCCGCAAAGTTTCCAGAATATCCGACATTTGATAAACACCTCGATATCTGTCCGACCGGGTCCTGAGCCGCCCGGTGTTCACGCTTATCATAGCACAAATGCCTGCGTTTGTGTAGGGGGCTTTACGGCGTGAAAACAGCAAAGAGGGGCAGGCCCGATGGCTCGGGGCTGCCCCTCTTTATGAAAAAGAAGAATGGAAGAAACGCGTAGTTTATGCTGCGGAAATGCGCCGTATCAGGCGTTTTCCAGACCTGCCATCTGCTTGACGGCCTTCATGGCGAAGGTCAGGGTGCGGCCCATGGCCACACCGGCCATCAGGCAGGGGTAGTTGTTGGCAAAGAAGCTGCCGGACATATCGCCGGTGATGTACAGGCCCTCCATGGGCTGGTTGTTGGTGTCCAGAGCCTGGCCCTTTTCGTTGATGGCGATGCCCTGCTCGGTGGTCAGCAGAGAAGCGCCCAGCCAGCAGCCGTAGAAGGGCGCGGTGCGGATGGCGCTCAGACGGTAAGCGGGCTTGCCGAAGTCCTCATCGTTCTGCTTGTCGTACAGCTCGTTGTAGCGCTCCACGGTAGCAAGGAAGGTGTCCTTGGCGGTGCCGGTAAAGCCCAGCTTGTCCGCCAGCTCGTCCAGCGTATCGCACTTGAACAATGCGCCGGCCTCGATAGCCTCGTCCATCTTGCCCTGAATGTACTTCTCGCCGCTGTTGCGGGTCTGGGCAGAGCAGCCGATGGTATGGAAACGTTTTGCGTCCTCCAGAATGTTAGCATCGCAGATCTGTGCGTAGACGCGGCCCGGCTGGTGGGCAGCAGCGTAAACGATATCGTTGTAGGGGCTGCTCTCGTTGGCAAAGCGCTCGCCGTTGCGGTTCACCTTCAGGAAGGGCTGGGTGCCGGGGTTGTACTGGCGGATCTTGCCGGGGAAGGCCTTGCCGCCAAAGGCGCTGTCGCTGTCCACATAGCCGCCATCTACGCCGGGGGCAACAACGCCGCGGTCGAACAGCATGGGAGCGGCTTCCTTGTCCAGATTAGCGCCTGCCCACACGGCGGCGCGGATGCCGTAGCCCTTGTCGGCAGGGGAGTAGGAGCAGGCGGTGGTCACGCTGGTGCCCAGCGGGTCCAGCTGCTCCATCATGTAGGGGTTGCCGGGATAGCCGCCGCAGGCCAGCAGCACGCCCTGGTTGGCGTTGTAGCGGATGAAGTGGTCATCCTCAGTGCTCTGGGCGATGATGCCGGTAATGCGGCCCTCGCTGTTCTTTTCCAGCTTTGCCAGACTGGTCTTGAAGTCCACATCGTAGCCCAGCTCCTGGATGTACTGCAGCAGCAGCTCGTTGCGGGGCAGACCAGAGGCGCTCTCGCTGGCCATGTAGTTGTGCTCCTGCACGGGGAAGAGGTAATCGGTGTTGTGCTCTGCGTTCTCGGCGGGCCATGCAGCCTCGCTGCCAGAGGTAAAATCGCACACCCAGCCGTACTTATCTTCCAGAATGCTGCGCATGAAGTCGTGCATAGCGGCAGACTCGTTGATCCATGTCTTGACAACGCGCTGGTCGCACTTGCCGGAGGCGTAGCGGGAGATCTCGCTCAGCAGCTTGGCGCGGTCGGTAGGCTTCTCGCCGGCCTCCTTGGCAGCAGCGGTGTCGATAGCGCCGTACCAGTGGCGGGTGTCCTGCACGTTGGCGTTCTGCTCGATGACGCGGAAATTCAGGCCGTTGGCAGCAGCAAAAGCAGCAGCAAACATACCGCCGTTGCCTGCGCCTACGATCAGGATGTCGGTGTCCACAGTTTCGGTGATGGCAGCCTCATCGATGTCCGGCTCCTTGCCCAGCCAGTCGCTCTCATCGCCGGTGGGCAGCTGTACGCTGGAGACCACGGCCTCGCCCTTGGCCTGTGCGTAGCAGCTCTTGGCAGCTTTCATCACGGCATCGGAGGTGATGGTGGAGCCGGAAACGCCATCGATCTCGGCAGAACCGGCGGCCAGCAGCTGCTCGCGCAGCTCATCGGCAGCGGCAGCGCCGAAAGAAGCAGTCTCGCCGGAGGTGTCCACCACAACATCGGTCACGGCGCTGTCGGAGAAGGTCATGGTGACCTTGACGGTGGAAGAGATGCCCTCGGCAGTGCCCTCGTAGGTGCCGGGGATGTACTGACCGGCAGCACCGGAGGTAGAAGCAGAGCTGGAGGCGGCATTGCAGGCAGCCAGAGCACCGGCGGTCACACCGCTCATAGCGGCGGCAGCGGCGATCTTGATAAAGCCCTTACGGGAGATCTTATTCATAGGTACGCTCTCTTTCTTTTTCTTCATGTTTTTTCTTCTTATCACGCAGCAATACTTTGCTGAATCCTTAACAATTGTAGCGGAAGAGCCCACGGTTTACAATTCAAGTTTTTTATATTATAATTTAGGATATCCTAATGTATTGCAGGAGGGCGTAAAAGCATGAACGAGAGCGCACTGGAAGGCTTTGTAAAGATCGTAGAACTGAACAGCTTTTCTGCGGCGGCGGAGGCATTGTATCTGTCCCAGTCGGCGCTTTCGCAGCAGATCCGCACGCTGGAAGGGCAGCTGCAGTTTGAGCTGTTCCAGCATGTGCCGCGCCGGGTGGTGCTGACCCAGGCGGGACAGGATTTTTACCCCAAGGCAAAGCAGATGGTGGCCCTGTACCAGGCTGCGGTACGCCATGCCCGCGCCGTGTGCCAGCAGGCGAACCCGCCGGAACGGCATCTGGTCATTGCCTGCTGCCACGAGGCGCTGCGGATGTTCGGATACGACCTGTTTTCCCTGACCAGTGACATGTGCCTGCAATATACGCCCATTCTGGGGCAGTGTGCCAACCGCAGCGAGGTCTGGCGCAGCCTGAAAAAGGGGGATGCAGATCTTTCCTTCCAGCTGGAAAGCGCAGAATTTTATATGCAGGGGCTGACCTTTGTACCGCTGTTCTATGTGCCGGAGCTTTGCATCCCCATCCACCCGCCTGCCGATATGCCGGTGGGCAGGCTGACTTTGGAGCAGGCGCTGCAATACCGCTGGCTGCCCATCAAGGAGATGTACCAGACCGTCTATGAAACAAGCCTGCTGCAGGAGGGGCTGGAACGCGGGGTAAACTTTACACCAGTGGGCGGCATCCGCAGTGCACCCTATGGCGACCCCGCGCTGAAAATGCTCCCAGCGGTCTATTACCGCAGACCGGACCTCAGCTTTGTGCGGGTGCTGGACTGGGGCAGGGGACACCGGTTCGGCGTCGTGCTGGGGCAAAAGCGCGAGGACCCCATCGTGATGGCCTATGTCCGCGCCTTGCAGCAGCAGTTGCCGCCCCTTGCAGAAAAGCTGTTCGGCATGGAGCTGGAAGCGGTGGAAATGTGAAGAAACTCCCCCAGTCGCCTGCGGCGACAGCCCCCTCGGAGATGGGGCCTTTGGCATAACGGCGCAGTTCCCGGTAAAACATAAAAGTGTCCCTTTTCGCCAGAGGCTCCCTCTTTGAGGGAGCTGGCAAAGCCGGTAGGCTTTGACTGAGGGAGTTTATACAAAAGAGCACCTGTTGCCCTAAAAAGGCGGCAGGTGCTCTTTTTGCTGTTATAACGCGATGACAGGTGCTTTAATCCACTACATCCTCGAACTGGCTGTTGTACAGGTCGGCGTAGAAACCGCCTGCCTCGATCAGCTGGTCGTGGGTGCCCTGCTCCACAATGTCGCCGTCCCGCATCACAAGGATGAGGTCGGCATCCCGGATGGTGGAAAGGCGGTGGGCGATGACAAAGCTGGTGCGGCCCTCCATCAGGCGGTCCATAGCGGTCTGGATACGCTGCTCGGTGCGGGTATCCACGCTGCTGGTGGCTTCGTCCAGGATCAGGATGCGGTTGTCCGCCAGAATGGTGCGGGCGATGGTGAGCAGCTGCTTTTGCCCCTGGCTCACATTGGAGGCATCCTCGTTCAGCTCCATCTGGTAGCCGCCGGGCAGGGTGCGGATAAAGTGGTCGGCGTTGGCGGCCTTGGCGGCGGCGATCACCTCTTCATCGGTGGCATCCAGCCGTCCGTAGCGGATGGTTTCCATGATGGTGCCCT
>ERZ1035006.729-NODE-729-length-25040-cov-5.324114_pt1 | contig 25040 bp, 20 predicted proteins | sample MGYA00520694_ERZ1035006 | MGnify/ENA primary metagenome ERZ1035006 (study PRJEB33766, sample SAMN09781746) | gut metagenome | biome: gut microbiome | host: Homo sapiens | place: Madagascar | study: EMG produced TPA metagenomics assembly of the PRJNA485056 data set... | reverse complement strand
TCACTCTCTCCTTTGCGGAATTTTTTGAGAAAGTCCTTGAAGACAAAGGACTTCCGTTTGGAATATGACAATTATTCCCGATCGGCCTGTCGCATATTTGCATCAGCGCACAGAAACGTAACTTCGTTTACGTTTTTCAAAAGCGTTTGCAAGAGCGATTGTCACAAGCCGGCAACAACGGCGCGTGCAAGCCAAGTTTCGAAATCCCTATTGAGAATTCAAAATAAAGTCCCGTAAAAATAATTTTTTGAACACCTTCTGTTGGTTTTTCCGAATAAAAAGTAAGTCATTTTCATTATGCTTATTTTTCTCTCATGAAATACAATGAGAATCATTCTCATTTGTAATTTTGACGCATTCCTCTTTTTCATACCGAATGTGTCGTCTTAACCCTTTATATTTCTCGGAAAGAAATGAAAACCGCCTTTCAAAAAACCGCGATTGCTTCAGCAGTCGTAACTGTCTTGTGCGCAACCGCCGCTCCGGCTATAGCCGCAGAAGATGACGATAACTATCAGACGCAAACCGTGACCGTCACGGCTTCTGCGCTCAAAATCGACACTTCCACCCAGGAAACGCCGCAAACCGTTAACGTTTTGACGTCTCAATCCTTACGCGATCAAGTCGCAACCAAGATCGACGATTCTTTGCGTTATACCCCGGGTTTTTGGGGTGCGTACGGTGCGGACTACGATACCAACTGGATCACGATTCGCGGTTTTGAAGCTTCGACCTTAGTCGACGGCCACATGCAGTACGAAGAAGGCTACTTCAACAGCTCGATCGAGCCCTTCGGTTTGGAGAGTATCGAAGTTTTGCAGGGGCCTTCTTCGGCGCTATACGGCAACTCCAAGCCGGGCGGCGTGATCAACATGGTTACCAAGAAGCCGACCAAGGATCCCTTGCACGAATTGTCAGTTTCTGTCGGCAACAACAACTTTTATATGGCAGGGCTCGATATTTCGGACAAAGTGACCGAAGACGGTTCGCAGCGATTTCGTCTTGTTGCCGCCGCCAATAAAACCGATGCGGTTTTGGACGGCGTTGACGGTTGGCGCGCTTATTTGGCGCCGAGCTACACCATCGACTTTTCGCCACAAACCTCTCTGACGTTGCTTGCCAGTTACACCAAAGACCGCCGCGTCAACAATTCGGCGTTCTTCTCGACTTACGGCACCTATTTCCCTGTAAACGGTCAGTATGTGTCGCCGCACACCAACTACGGCGATCCCGAACACGATCGCAACGACAAAGACCAAACCACGATCGGGTGGGAATTCCGTCATCAGTTTAACGACGTATGGACTTATAAGAACTCGTTTAACTTTAAGCACGACGATTTTTATATGCGCAACACGTCTGCCTACTACGCTTCTCCCACCACGATGAGCCGGTGGACAATCCTCAACGACGGCACTTCGGACACATTCTCTTTCGATAACAACCTCACGGGGGAATTTGAAGCGGGCGACTTTGCCAATATCGTTCAGGTGGGGTTCGACTACCAACACTACAAGAATGAATTCAAAGGCAACGGTGCCAGCGGTCAGCATGTAGGTGGTGAAATCGATATTTTCCACCCGACTTACGGCGGTTTGCCGGGCGATGATGCACTCACTGTGTTTGACAACGACATCACCAAAAAGCAGTTCGGTATTTACGCTCAAGCCCAGACCACGTGGAACGAAATGATCCTGGCCAAGGTCGGCGTTCGTTATGATCGCGTCAAAATCGACAACTATTGCGGAAGTGAGCATGCTTTGGCTCCGAATCAATCGCTTGACGAAGATCAGATGTCCTGGAACGCCGGGTTGATGTACCTCTCTCCCATCGGTTTGTCGCCCTACGTCAATTATTCTGAGTCCTTCTACGCTATAGGTTCTCTAACCAGTGGTAGTGGCGGGAAACTCATATTAGGTGAACCCGTTGAAACCGATCAATGGGAAATCGGTATGAAATTTACGCCCGACTGGCTTGACGGCTATGTCAATGTTGCTTGGTTCGATCTCAAGCAAAAGAATGCCCTCACCCAGAGAACTTTCGGCAACGTCCTCACCACAGCACAAACACCGGAAAAGCAAACTCAAGGTCTTGAAGTCGAAATACACGCGATGTTTGCCAAGTATGTTGGCGTCGATCTGTCCTATACCTATATGGATGCCACAAACGGTTCGGACGGCGCGCGTGCCGACTACATGCCTCATCATGCTGCCAATGCCTGGGTTTCTTACGACTTCGCGGGCGTGGGCCTTGCGGGCTTAAAAATCGGCACCGGCGTTCGCTATCTCGGAACAACCGTCAATACGGGAACGGGCGACAAGCTTGACAGTGCACTGCTTTGGGACATGCAAGCGTCTTACGCCTTCGACAAGCACTGGAAGCTTAACGGTACGATCACCAACATTACGGATCACCGTTATCTGAGCGGCGCTTACGGCAACATCGCTTTCTACGGCGAAGGTCGCGTCGCCAAGGCAACGCTGTCTTACAGCTGGTAATCGTCGGTTGTTTAAGCTTTTATCCTCTCGGTCGGGCGTAGCTTGATTGCGCGCCCGACCGAACGTGTTTTTTGCTCGTTTGCCTCACCATGTACGAACTTTCAGACATTCGCATTGTTCGCAATGAACGAACGATTCTTTCATTGGACAAACTCTCGATTCCGACTGACAGACTGACGGTTGTGCTCGGTCATAACGGCTCGGGCAAGTCGACCTTAGCATCGGTTCTGTCCGGACTTGTGAAGCCCGATACCGGAGACGTCAAGCTCGAGGGTGCCGACATTTTCCGCATGCCTGAGCGCGAGCGCGCCAAAAAAGTGGCATTCTTACCGCAAAAATTGCCGGCAAGCGCAGGGCTCACTTGCAAAGAAGTCGTGCGTCTGGGGCGTTACCCATGGCGCGGTCTTTTCGGACGATGGCAAACCGAAGACGAGACTTGCGTTCTTGAAGCCTTGAAGGCAACGCAAACCGAGCGATTCAAAAACAGCTTTGCCGACGATCTCTCCGGGGGCGAGCGTCAACGCGTTTGGATTGCCATGCTTTTGGCACAAAGCTCTCCCGTGATGATTTTGGACGAACCGACGTCGGCCTTGGACGTCAAGCACCAGTACGGTGTTTTGCAACTCTTGGAGCAAATCAATCGCACGGAAAAGCGCGGCGTCATCACCATCATTCACGACATTAATCTGGCGCTGCGTTTTGCGCAACACGTCATCGCTTTAAAGCATGGAAAGCTCCTTTTTGAAGGCTCTGCCGATTTGCTCAGAGACGAAGCGCATCTCAAAGCGCTCTTTGAAACCGAAGTGAAATTGATCGCGCATCCTCAACCGCCCGCGGATTACGCACAAGCGCATCAGAACAAGAACCTTGAGGTGGCCGTGGTATGCGCTTAATTCCGTTGTCTCGCCGACAGGTTCTGACTTGGGCGCTTTCCGTCGGCTCTTCTTGGGGGATTACAAGTGTTTGCAATCATGTTTCGGCTAATCCTCGCACCGTCACCATTGAAGATTTTCGCGGCGTCCAAACGTTTACAGAGATTCCTCGTCGGGTTGTGGCTTTGCAATGGGACACTCTGGAAAATCTCATCGGTCTCGGAATCACACCCGTGGGTGCTGCCGATATCGAATCTTGGGATGCGTGGGTCGTTGAGCCCAAACTTCCGGCAGGCATTCGCAGCGTCGGAACGCGTGCCGAGCCCAATCTCGAAAGAATCGCCGAACTCAAGCCCGATCTGATCATCATCGGCCCCACTCAACTCGATATCGTCAAACATTTGGAAGAGATTGCTCCCGTTCTCGTTTTTGAAAATTTCCGAGGAACGAATCCGCATAACCAAGCGCAAGTCGCCTTCGAACAATTGGATACGTTGGCACGATTGTTCGAGCGTAAAACTCAGGCTCAAGCACTTCGCGCCCAATGGGAGCAAACCAGAGAAAACTGCCGTCGACAAATCTTGGCGCACTTTGGAAAAATGCCCGAGGTTCAGGTCATTCGTTTTTCAAGCCTCACGACGGCTTTCGTCTACACGCAAAATTCGATTGCCGAATACGTGATCGATCAACTCGGCATGCGCCAGCCCATTCGAAAACCCGCAACCGACTACGGCCTGACGCAGGTCAGACTCAGGGATCTGAAAAATTTGACCGAGACATACGTTGTTTACATTCGGCCTTTTTCGCAAGAGAAAAAACTGCTGCAATCGATTCTGTGGCAAGCCACGCCTTTTGCACGCAAACATCGTGTCGCGGCGGTTGAACCGTATTGGAGTCACGGCGGCGCCCTGTCGGTTGCGCTCACGGCCGAGCGCATCACGCAAGCGCTTTTGTCCATCCCTGTCACGGATCAGAAATGATGATGACGAGCAAAGACTTTCGTTTCACTCTCTGTTGCGCCTTTGTGTTTGTCATCGCGACTGTTGCGGCACTGTCGGCCGATAACGATCTCAATGCAAGCGAGACGATTTTTTACCTGTTTCATCCGGACAAAGCCGAGAGTTTCGATAGCTTCTACTACGCGTTCGGCACGCTTCCTCGCATCGCCGTTGCCCTTCTTGGCGGCGCCATCTTGGGACTGGCCGGCAGCGTCTTGCAGCAGTTGACGCAAAATCCCCTGACTTCGCCCCTAACTTTGGGAACGGGGTCGGGGGCTTGGTTTAGCTTGGTGATTGTCTCGGTGTTTTTTCCGGACATTGCCGCCGCTTGGTTGACGCCCGTCGCATTTGTCGGAGCATTGGCGGCATTTGGCTTGATCGTTGCCATTACGGGCACGCGCGCGATGAATGGGCTGACGATTGTGATTTCGGGCATGGTCGTGAATTTGCTTTTCGGTGCCTTATCGACAGCGGTTGTACTGCTACATTCGGACTTCATTCAAAACGTCTTTTTATGGGGTGCGGGCGATTTGACGCAAAACGGTTGGAGTGCGATTTCGGGATTACTCATCAAAGTTGTGCCCGCCGTTCTTTTACTGTTGCTTTTTGCGCCTCGCGCACTGGCCTTGTTGTCTTTGGGTGACAGTGCCGCCAAGGCCAGAGGCTTGCCGGTGGTACCGGTTTTTGTCGCCACCGCCTCGCTTGCCGTTTGGTCCGTTTCCGCTTTTATCACGGCCGCAGGCGTCATTAACTTCACGGGGCTCATCGCTCCCAATATTGCGCGTGCCTTGGGGTTCGAATCCCCTCGCAAGCAACTTGTCGTGTCGATGACGATCGGCGCCTTGCTGCTTTTAATCACCGACACCGTCGCGGTGAGCTTAACCGCCTATACCGGAGAGATTGTTCCGACCGGTGTGATTTCGGCTTTGATCGGCACGCCTTTGTTTATCGCCATTGCGCTTCGATCTTGCCGTCAAAAGTCGCTGCAAACACAGGAAAGTGCACAACAGACGCGATTCAACTCTCGCCAAGGGGGCTTACCCGCCACTGCCCTTTTCCTTTGCGGCTGTCTCGGTCTTTTGGTGCTTCTCAATTTGTACTGGGTCAATCGCGACTCCGGCTGGGTCTTTGCTTTGGCAAGTCACTATGAGTTGCTCTTACGCCTGCCGCGTTTGACGACCGCGCTTTTTGCCGGCGCCGCGCTTGCCGTTGCGGGCGTCATCATGCAACGCCTCACTGCCAACCCGTTGGCCAGTCCCGACATTCTCGGCGTATCGGCCGGCTCCGTCTTTGCCATGATTGCCGGAACATTGTTTTTCGGCACCTCGGTCGGATTATCGAGTTCTTACATGGGCTTAGCCGGCAGCCTCGCCGTCTTGGTCGTGTTGTTACTTTTGTCCAAAGCTTCACACTTTGCCCCAAGTATCGTCATTTTGCTCGGTATTGCCGTTTCGGCCTTGCTTGATTCCGTCACGGCATTGATGCTCTCGCGCGGCACCATGCAAAACTACTACATTTTGCAATGGCTCTCGGGCTCGACCTACCGCACGGATGCGCAAACGGCCGTCTATTTGGCCGTTGCCGCCGTCATTTTCATCAGCATCGTGTTGCTGACCTCTCGAAGTCTGACGTTGCTGAGCATCGGACGCGAATTTGCTTCGTCTCGCGGACTAAGCTTGTCGATGAGTACCTTGGGGCTTTTGACGCTGTGCGCACTGTTGTGTTCGATTGCGACAGCGGCCATGGGGCCGGTGGCCTTCGTCGGTCTCGTTGCGCCGCACATGGCCGTTATGCTCGGCGCACGAACGATCATTCGCCAGGTCATCTTCAGTGCTTTGCTAGGCGCCCTTTTAATCGGTTGGGCCGATTGGCTGGGGCAGGTTCTGATTGCTCCGGCACAAATTCCTGCCGGAACGCTCTCGGCCATTATCGGGGCGCTTTACTTCTTGGCACTCTTGCTTGTTAACCGGCTTCGGGGTAACTAAGAGATCGTCCTGCACATCATTGCAGTCATTTGACGGGAAAACCCTCAAGGCTTTGCCGACTCAAGTTAGAATGACGATACGGCAAAGGGTTGTTTCGTTGACAAAACTTGCCCGAAACACAAGAAGAACAAAACAAGCGCCGCACGTGACAGCCAGCGTCGCGTTGCGCCCCGCCCCTACAGGATGACCACTGCGATGTTTGAGCCAATTGAAGCGCCCTTTCCGAACCTGAAACGAGAAACGCTTTTCGAACAAGTCGGCCGTCAACTCACCGAGTTGATTCGCAAAGGCCAATGGAAGCCTGGCGATATGTTGCCCAACGAAATCGACTTGGCACATCAATTCTCGGTGAGCCAAGGCACGATGCGACGTGCGCTCAACATTTTGGTCGAGTCCGGCGTTTTGATTCGTCGTCAAGGCCGAGGCACGTTTGTGGCCGAATTCCATCAGCACGAAGACATGGTCTATCGTCGATATATCCGTCTTGAGCCCGATGATCCGAAAACGACCGAACCCTCCCCTTCGGAAATGATTCAAGTCGCCTTTGAAAAAGTCGTTGCGCCCAAACGCATTGCCAAAGCGCTTGAATTGCCGCCGGATACGCCGCTCATTCATGCGGTGCGGTGTCTGAAAGCCAACGGAGAGTTCGTCACCTATGACGAGTTGTGGTTAAACCCCGTGGATTTCGAAGCGCTGACGGCCGAATCCTTGATCGATCACCCTGAGAAAATGCTCTATGCGTTTTATCAGCGCGCTTGCGGCGTGACGATTACCAACAAACAGGTCACGGCCAAAGCCGTGCTGATGCCCGACATCCTTTGCCGACAGTTCGGACTGCGTACGCCGCTACCCGTGGTCGAAGTCAGAAGTCTTGCTTTTGCCACCGGCAACCGACCGGTCGAGTATCGCCTGCAACTTTCGGTCACCGATCGCTATCACTATCGTATGGATTGACCCGCACAAAGAAAAAAGCCTTGAGACCCGATTAAAAGGCCTCAAGGCAAAATTCACCATGGAGATATATTCAAAACCCTTTAGAAGTACTTCGTGATGCCACTAAAGACATTGATGTTTTGATCCGTCTTGATCTGACCGGCATCAATGCGATCCCACTGAGAGAAACCGGCGCCGACATACATGTCGATCGTCTTGGACGGACGGTAGAGGTATTTCGTCGAGATACCGATCGTCTGGCCGTCGTAGCTCTTGCCCGTGCTGTCTTCCTTTTCATAATCTCGCCAGTAGATCATCGACTGCCAAGAAGACAAACCGTACCAGAATTGGGTACCGGCATACAGACCGTAGCCCTTGATGTTACTTGCTTGATCGTTTGCTCTGAAATCGTCCACTCGATTCGCACCTCGGAAATACTGCGCTTGCAAATAAACGGTCACGGGCTCGAAGCGATAGCTGCCGCCGATCGTAATCAACTGACGATTTTCATCGGCACCATTGTCGATTTTCTGCTTTTTGTTGCCCCAAAACATGGCTTCGTAAGAAACTATGGCATTGAGTTGCCCCACGTTGTAACGTAAAGCGGCAGCCAAGAATCGATTCGAATCGCTCATAGACTCTTCGCTTTCTTCATAGCCGTCGGTCTTTAACGAATACTGGAAGGTGCCTTGCACATTGGCCCACATCGGCGTGCGATACGTGATGACATTGTCGTAACGCGTGGACTTCACAGGCGCGTTACCGGTCCCGTTGGTGCCGCCGCCGAAAGCATCCATGTAGATCTGCAAATCGTAAGGGCCGGAACCGGAGCTCGGACCGGGCACACGACCGAAGGTCAATTCACCCAAATTCTTGTTCAAGATACCCACAATGGATACACCGCCGAACATGCGCCCGCTGTAATCCTTACCGCTAAATTGCTTGAGTGCACCGTCATCCGACGTGAAACGGTTTTCCATACGAAAGATCACATCGGTATCGTCGCTCAACTTTTCAGAGCCGCGAATCCCCCAACGAGATGCCGTGTTGGTGCCGGACTCCATCGTAAACGTATCGTCTTTGACGGAATCTTTGCCATAGCTGTTATAGATGAGACCCGTATCCATACGGCCGTAGATTCTGACGTCGGCAGCTTGCGCCGTAACGGCAGCCGTCAAAGCGGTCAAAACGGCAAGAGCGAGGGCGGATGTGCGAATTTGGTGAGTCATTTTGATTTCTCTCTGTATTTTTTAGGGTGTGATCAGACAAGGAAGTAAGCGGCAATGAGCATGACCAGCATGATGGGCGCCGAACGTTTGACGATTTCCATGGGTTGAACGCCTGCGATACCGGCCACGAGAATCAAGCCGCCGCACAAAGGAGAAGACAGTCGACCGAAAGAACCGGTGATAACGGCCAAATAACCGAGCGAGGGAATGGTCATACCGAAGTCGGGAGCGTGCGGCGTCACGGCTTCATTGAAGGCAAAGGCGGCTGCGTCGCCCGAACCGGTCAAGACACCCATCACGTACGGGCCCAAGGCGCCGCCGATACGTGCCCATTCGTTGGCGGAAGTCAAAGCGCTGACCAACAAATCGATGACGCCGGCAGCTTTCAAACCTGCGGCAAATACGCCGGCAGCGATGATGATGCCCAAGATGTTGGCGTAGCCCTTACCCATACCGTCGAAAAACTTCTTGGTGACTTCGGCAGGATTGGCGCGCGTCACGGCCAAGGCATAGGCCGTACCGATCAACATGGCGGTGGCCACACTGATTTTGACTTCGGTAAAAAGCGTCACGCAGATCAAAATCGTCACGGGAACGAGCGGCGCCAAGGCATAAAGAAGGTTCACTTTCTGAGGCAGATTTTCGTCGACCGTTTCAGCTTCCTGAGTCTGCGTCTTTACGGGCTTTTTGTAGTCGCGGTAAATAAAGCACACCAGCGTCAAACCGACGACGATCGCCAAAGAAAAGCCCGCCAAGGGAATGCTGAACATACCGATCAAACTCATGATGTCCATTTCGGCAAGCTTGGCTACAAAAACGTTGTGTGCCACGCCCGGGTTAAACAGAGCAGGTGTCGTCGCACAGACAATAGCGGCAGCGGCCGTTGCCGGATGGAAACCCGCGCGGATCATGATCGGAATCATCGAGGGACCCACGGCAGCACAAAGGCCGGCCGTCGAAGGAATTGCCACCGAGCACAGGCTCGTGACGATCATGCAAGCCGGCAAAAGCAGCAATCCGAGTTTGCGCAACGGACGAGTTAACAATGCCACCAGATGCACGTCGCAGCGCGTCAAAGAAACGACGGCGGCAAAGCCCATGGCCGAGCAAATGGCAATGATGAGCGAGCCTCGCGTCATGGAGGCATCGAATTGTTGGAAAGCAATCAAGGGCTTGAACGAAGCCAAAGCCATCACCAGACCGGCCGTAATCAAAACCAGTCGCGTTTCATAGCGCTTGATCAAAGCGTAGATCGTCACGAGGACAACCAGCAGGGCAAAGTAGATACTGAACGACATTTCGGGTCTTCCTTTGGTTTTTTGTTGTCGTCTTTCGCCGACATGCGAAACACACCGAAAAGTCTATTTTCAAGTCAAAAATACGTCTCTTGGGGAATGGTCCAGTACTTGTGTATGACATCCGATATCGGATATCCGACATCCAATATCCCTAGTAAAATCAAGCATCTTTAAAGAGTGATAATGGCGACTGAACATTTTTGATTAGATCCATCGGACGCATTTTCACCATGAATCACTCTTTTGAATTAACGCTGAAAAAACGTTACTTATTTCTTACAATTTTCTGCCTGATTAACTTCATCACGGGCGGCCTTTACGTCTGGAGCGTGTTTGCCGGTCCCCTGGCAGCCAAACTCGCAGCCTTAGGTGTCGATGTTTCTTCGGGCGCCATGGGGCCGGTCTTTGGTGTGGCTTCGGGCTTGACCCCCGTGCTGATGATTGCCGGCGGCGTCATTAACGATCGCATGGGGCCGCGCGCCGTGATTGCCACGGGCGGCGCTCTGATTTGTGCCGGCTACTTGGCCACCGTGACCGTCACCGAACTGTCTTGGCTTTATTTCACTTACGGTATTTTGGTCGGCGCCGGCACCGGTTTGGTCAACGGTTGCACGATCAATACGGCCGTCAAGTTCTTCCCGGATCGTCGCGGCTTTGCCGGCGGTATCGTGACGGCCTCTTTAGGCTTTGGCGCCGTCGTTTTGCCCTTGGTGGCAAAGCAATTGATCGATGTTTTCGGCATCGACGGTGCCTTTACGGCCTTTGCCGTTGCTTCGGGCATCGTGATCGTTCCCTTGGCATTGATTACGCAACCGTGTCCGGCAGGCTTTGCCGCGGCCATGCTTGAAAAAGTCGCCCCGGGGCGCGTTACGCAACCGATTAAGCCCAGCTTGAACTGGTTGGAAATGATTCAAACGCGCACTTTCTATCCGTTGATGCTGCTGTTTGTGGGCTGCGCCACGATGGGTTTGATGATGCTTTCGAGCATTTCGGGCGTTGCCCAATCTCAAGTCGGTGTTTCGGCCGGTGCCGCCGCCTTTGCCGTGTCCGTGATTTCTTTGGCCAATACGGGCGGACGCTTTTTGTCGGGCGTTCTTTCCGATCGCATCGGTCGCGTGCCGGCTCTGCTTTTGGCATTGACGACAGCCATCGTGGGATTGGGTTTGTTAACGATGGCCGGCAAAGGCGATGTCGAACTCTTTTATGCCGGCATCGTTTGCATCGGCCTTTGTTTCGGCGCCTCCATCGGCATTTATCCGGGGCTGGTTGCCGACGAATACGGCCCCAAGAACAACAGCGTCAACTTCTCCGTGATGATGTTGAGTTACTCCATCGGTGGCTTGGCCGGCCCCTTGTTGATCGGCTGGGCCAATACGGGCGGCGACTTCTCTCGTGCTTACATGGTGTGTGCTGCGGCTGCCGTCTTCGGCATCCTGTGCGGCCTTGTTTACCTGCAAATGAAAAAGGCCGAAACCCGAAAAGCATTTACACACGGCATGTGCTGCTCACAAATGAATTCCTAACTTCTTGTGATTGAAAACTCACTTTTTTCTCGAAAGGAAAACAAAATGACGAACAACAACTACGTTGAAGACTTGGTACGTATCCGTCGCGAACTTCATCGCCGTCCCGAAGAAGGTTGGACCGAATTCGAAACGACGTGGTATGTGGTCAAATACTTGCGTGCACTGGGCTTGCCGGTTCAGATCGGCAAAGCCAACATCAACGAAGCCGAAGTGCTCGGGCGTGACGAACTCAAGGTCAAAGACGCCATGAAGCGTGCGCTGGAGCAAGGCGTTGACGCCGAATTCCTGGCTCAAACCGAAGGCTATACCGGCGCCGTTGCCATTCTCGATACCGGTCGCCCTGGCCCCACCACGGCATTTCGCTCGGATATCGATTGCGTGATCGTGCGCGAAAGCGACGATCCGGAATTGCCCTCCAACAAGTACGGTTTTTGTTCCGAGCGCCCGGGCCTGATGCACGCCTGCGGTCACGACGGTCACACTGCCGTCGGATTGGTGCTCGCCCGCTGGTTGGTCGAACACAAAGACGGCTTGTGCGGCAAATTTAAGCTCATCTTCCAGCCGGCCGAAGAAGGCGTGCGCGGTGCTCGAGCCATGGCCACTTCGGGCTTAGTGGACGATGTCGACTACTTCATCAGCGGTCACGTCGGCGGTCTTTTGTCCTTGGGCGAAATTGCCGTGATGGACGGAGGCTTTTTGGCTTCCACCAAGTTTGACGTCGATATCGAAGGCACGCCCGCACACGCCGGCAACGCGCCGCATTTGGGCCACAGCGCACTGATGGCCGCCTGCGCCGCCTCCATGATGCTGCAGGGCATTCCGCGCCACGGCGACGGTGCTACGCGCGTGAGCGTCGGTACGCTGCACGCCGGCGAAGGTCGCAACGTCATCCCGGCACACGCCTCAATGCAGATGGAAATTCGCGGAGAAACCGAAGAAGTCAATTCCTACATGCGTGACTACGTTTACGACATTTTCGCGGGTATCGACAAGTCCTATCGCGTCAAATCCACCATTACGATGGCAGGCGAATCCACCACGCTTTTGCAAAGCCCCGACCTCTATCCGATTCTCGAAGAAGTCATGGCCAAGATTCCCGACACCAAATTGGTCGATCGCGTCCATGCACCGTCAGGCTCCGAAGATTGCGCGCTCTTTATTCGACGCGTGATTCAAAAGGGCGGACAAGCGGCCTTTATCCTGTATGGGTGCAACCATCCGGGACACCACCGTCCCAACTTTGACATCCAAGACAGCGAAAGCCTGCCGCGCGCCTTTGCCGCATACTCTGGCTTTGCACAGCGCTTAAACGGCATCAAAGCCTAATTACCGTATTCCTTTTGATATCTTCCCTTTTTCGCAGTCCGTGATTTCGGACTGCGATTTTTTTCGTCCATTGATTTTTTTGCGTCAAATTGCAGTTAAAAATCAATGCAATTTACCGATCGGTTTGTTTTGATCTTTAAACATCTTCAATTTTCGATCGAAAACAATTACTTTGCCCCTTGTCGGTATACAATTTTTAGTTGAGCCCGAGTTAACCTAGCTTTCATTTTGAAAGCCTAAGATCGGCTCCCAAACATTACTTTCAGAGAGAAACGCACGTGTCTTTATTTGATTCCGCTCGCTTTCGCACATCGGCAGCCAAGATCAATCAGCTGCCCGGTGCCGGATTGCCCGAAATCGCCTTTGCCGGCCGCTCCAACGCCGGCAAATCCACCACGATCAATGTCTTGACGCGTCAGGGCAGACTCGCATTTGCCTCCAAGACGCCGGGGCGCACGCAGCTCATCAACTTCTTTAGCTTGTCGCGCAAGATTCCCAATAGCAAAGAGCGCGAAGACGTGGGCTTTTTGGTGGACTTGCCCGGTTACGGCTATGCCAAAGCTGCGGAAGAAACGCGCAAAACGTGGAGTCAGTTGATCGGCGGCTACCTCACCATTCGCCCGAGCTTAACGGGTATCGTGATCGTGATGGATGCGCGTCGCCCCTTTATGCCGGCTGACGAATGGCTGATCGAATTTTTCTCGACCCGCACTCATGTGAAGCAGTTGTGGCTCATCAACAAGTGCGATCAAATTAAACGCGCTGAGCGTGCCAAAGTGTTGTCCGCGGCCAAGGCGCGAGCAAAAACGATTGGAGATCATATTTCCGTGCAACTCTTTTCGGGGCTTAAAAAAGAAGGCGTGCCCGAATTGCAAGAAACCCTTTTAAGTTGGATCGATCCCGAAGGTCGCTTGACACCCAAGCCCGAAGAGGAATCGACCAAGGCTTCCTAATTTTTTATTTTCGTTTTACTTTGGAGAAACGACCAAAATGCAAACGCTTGGACAATTCCCGATGACGCGTATGCGTCGCATGCGTCACGATGACTTTTCCCGTCGCCTGATGCGTGAAAACGAACTGACGGTCAACGATTTGATTTTGCCGGTTTTCGTGATGGAAGGTCAGGGTCAGCGCACCCCGATTCCGACCATGCCCGGTGTCGACCGTTACACGATCGACGAACTCTTGAAGGTTTGCGGCGAAATGGTGGAATTGGGTATTCCCATGATTGCACTTTTCCCCCACATTGAAGACGACTTGAAGACTGCCGACGGCGTCGAAGCGGCCAACCCCGACGGTTTGATTCCGCGCACCGTGCGCGCCATCAAAGAAGCCTATCCGCAGCTGGGCGTGATGTGCGACGTCGCCCTTGACCCCTACACCACGCACGGCCAAGACGGCTTGATCGATGAAACGGGTTATATTTTGAACGACGAAACCATCGAAATGCTCGTGCGTCAGGTTCGCGCTCAGGCTCAGGCCGGCGCCGACGTAGTAGCACCGTCCGATATGATGGACGGCCGTATCGGCATCATTCGCAAGATGCTCGAAGACGAAGGCTTTATCCACACGCGCATCATGGCTTACTCGGCTAAATACGCTAGCGCCTTCTACGGTCCTTTCCGCGATGCCGTAGGTTCGAGCGCCAACTTGGGCAAGTCCAACAAGTCGGTTTATCAGCAAGATCCCGCCAACAGCGACGAAGCTCTCTGGGAAGTGGGTCTGGATTTGGCCGAAGGCGCCGACATGGTCATGGTCAAGCCCGGTCTTCCCTACCTGGACGTCGTGCGTCGCGTCAAAGACGAATTCAAGGCTCCGACCTTCGTTTATCACGTCTCGGGCGAATACGCCATGATCAAGTGCGCCGCTCAAGCCGGTTGCATTGACGAAAAGCGCATCACGATGGAATCGATGATTTCCTGTAAGCGCGCCGGCGCCGACGGCATCCTCACCTACTGTGCTTTGGATGTCGCTCGCTGGCTGAAGGAAGGCTACAACTACTAAGCCGTCTTTCGCCTCTGTGTAAAAAAAGGCCTCGCAGGAAAAATCCTCGAGGCCTTTTGCTTAGCTGGCAATCGTTTTAAGGTGCCGAACACAAGCAGTGCGCATACACGCTTTGCGGTGTTTGCACCAACTGCAGCATGCGTTGTGCTTCCGAGAGCGGCGCCGTTTGCGTCAGGGCAAGGTAAGGCGCGATCTTAGCCATAAGGCTGCTATCTTCCAAAACCTTGGCCAAGAAATGTTCGACCAACATCGCAAAACGCCCTTCTTCGGGCTCAAACCACACCAAATGCGCTTCGGTCAACTGTGCCAATTCTTGCGCAACTTTGACGGCATCTTCGAAACTGCCGAGGGTATCGGCTAAACCCAGATCTTTGGCTTGACGACCCGTATAGACGCGCCCTTGGGCAAATTTGGCCACTTCGGCTTCGGGCAGACTCCTGCTTTTGGCAACCAAACCGATAAAGTCGCGATAGGTGCGCGCCACCGACAATTCCATGACCTTCTCATAACGAGGATCCAAGGCCGTCGTGAGATTGTCAGCATCGGCCAACCAGGCCGTTTTTACGCCGCCCGTACCGATATCAAGTTTTTCCAAACTCTTTTCAAAAGTAGGCAGCATCCCGAAAACACCGATCGAGCCCGTAATTGACAAGGGATCGGTCACGATTTTATCTGCTGCCAGCGCCAGCCAATAGCCGCCGCTGGCCGCATAGTCGCCGAAACTGGCCACGACGGGTTTGCCCGCTTTTTTCACCAACTCCAGCTCACGACGAATGCGTTCGCTTGCGACCGCACTGCCCCCGGGGCTGTCGATGCGCACAATTAAGGCGCCCACCGTGGGATCGGCCGCTGCTGCGCGAATGCGCGATACAACGCTTCTGTCGCCCGTCATACCGGGACCGTCCACACCGTCTTTGATTTCGCCTTCAACCGTTACGACGGCAATTTGTTTGCCGGCAGGAAACCCTTCAGGATTGGCGGCCAGATACGTCAGATAGTCGAGCGTTTCAAGACGGTGCCCCGTAGGCTTTCCCTGACGTTCCAAAAGCATATCGCGGACTTCGTCTTCGGTCGTAATGGCATCGATCAGGCTTTCGTTTAAGGCCAATTGACTGAAGTTGCCTTGCACTTTTTCCAACTGTGCCGGCAAATCGTCAATCATCTTTTGCACCGAATTCGGAATCAGCCCGCGCGAGGTTTCGATCGATTGACTCAACTGTTGCCAAGCATCCGTCATCCAATAGGCGTCGGCTTCTTGAGAAGCTTCGGAGGGCTGACGCAAGACATAAGGCTCAGGCGCGCTTTTGAATTCGCCGGCTTTAAACACGTGCATCGTCACGCCCAATTTTTTGAGCGCGTCGCCCCAATACAGACGCTGGCTCGCCAGGCCCTTAATCATCACCTGCCCCATCGAGTGCATGAAGACTTCGCTGGCGTGAGAGGCGATCGCATACTGTCGTTGGCTATAGGCCGTGGACCACACGGTGATTTTCTTGCCGGTGGTTTTAAAGCGATCCATCGCCACGCCGATTTCACGCAATGAGGCCAAGCCCGCACTTTCCAAATCGTCGAGCCGGATCAAAACCCCGACGATGCGATCGTCTTTGCCCGCCAAATCCAAGGCACGCACCACATCGCGCAAGCGTGTTTCAGGTTCCGATCCGCTCAAAAGTGCCGAGACGGTACTGCCCGACAGCTCGCTTTGTTCGACGATATTGCCCGAGAGATTCACGGTGAGGATCGTTTTGTCGGCAACCGCAGGCGCAGACTCGTAAAACGCCGCGCACAAAAGGGCAACGACAATCGCCAGAACGACAAGATTGCCCACGGCGCGGCGCATAAAGTCCAGAATCGTCCATGCGGCACGCAAAACGTTTTTGATAAAAACAAACATAGGTGTCTATTTTCCGTCGGCCGATTTAGTCTATTTTGGTCTTGGCGCGCGCAAACTTGCGCACCAAGTCGGCAATGTCGTTGACAACCCAATCGGCCCAGACGTGTGCTTGCGTTTGATGCGGCGGCTTTTGACGATAGCCGTCGCACCACACCGTCATAAGCCCCAAGGACTTGGCCGCTTTCAGGTTACTCGGGCTGTCTTCGATGATGGTGGTCAGTTCGGGTTTCACACCCATTTGCGAGCAAGCCGTCAAAAAAAGCGTCTTGTCGGGTTTGCAGCGCCACTGCCCCAAGCGATTCATATCGTTAGCACTGATCACATCGTCAAAAACGTCGGTGAGTTTCATGCACGCGAGCACACCCTTGGCGTAGATGGCCGGCCCATTGGTGATCACGACTTTCTTGCCCGGCAATTTGGCAATCAAACGACGCAGAGATTCGCTGCCGCGATGGGTTTTCACAAAGGGTGACAAATCAAAGCTGTGCGTGGCATTGAAAAAATCATCCGGCGCAATGTCTTTGTGCTTTTCCAGACCTAAGAACGTCGCGCCGTAAATGCGCCAGTAGTCGTTTTGCACCTTAGCGGCGTCTTCAATTTCCAAGTCGAGCTTATCTGCAATAAAGCTTTCCATCTTGCGATGAATGGACGCAAACATCCCGGCAGAAGCATCAAAAAGCGTATCGTCCATGTCAAAAAGCCATAGACGCGTGCGCGTGATTCTGCCCTTGGTCTGGCCGTTGTCGGACGTTTCTGGAATCGGTTTTTTCTTTTTACTGATCGGCATTAATCATGGTGCCCACACCTTGGGGCGTCAAAATTTCCAAAAGTAAACAATGGTCGACTCGACCGTCGATGATGTGTACGCTATTCACACCGTTTCGGGCGGCTGACAGCGCAGAAGCAAGTTTAGGCAACATGCCGCCTGAAATCGTGCCGTCTTTGAACATGGCATCGATTTGAGAGGCCGTAATGCCACTTAAAAGATTGCCTTCGCGATCCAATACGCCCGGCGTATTGGTAAGCATCACCAGTTTTTCGGCCTTTAAGGTTTCGGCCATTTTGCCCGCAACCACGTCGGCGTTGATGTTGTAAGCCAAGCCGTCTTCACCCATCCCGATGGGGCTGATCACAGGGATAAAGTGATCCTGCTCCAAGGCTTGTACGACCGAAGGATTGATTTCTTCAATTAAGCCCACCTGACCGATATCGTGATAAACGGTGGGATCGTTCGTGTCTTGCAACTTCATGCGGCGTGCCTTGATCATGGCGCCGTCCTTGCCGTTTAAGCCTACGGCATGCCCGCCGTAGCTGTTGATCATTTGCACCAAGTCGCCCTGTACTTCGCCGCACAAGACCCATTCGACCACTTCCATGGTTTCGGGGTCGGTCACGCGCATGCCTTGCACGAATTGGCTGATCTTGCCGACGCGATTCAAGGCACTGTCAATCTGGGGGCCGCCGCCGTGCACCACGACGGGGTTAAGGCCCACGAGCTTAAGAAGCACCACATCGCGGGCAAAAGCCTGCTGCAAACGCTTGTCGGTCATGGCGTTGCCGCCGTATTTGATCACGATCGTTTTGCCGTGAAAGCGTTGAATGTAGGGCAAAGCTTCCGAAAGAATTTCGGCTTTCAGCGATGCCGGAACGAGATGAGTATTGAGTGCCGGATTTTCCATTTTTTTGTTTTAGCCTCAAAAAGTCGTCAACCTCCGAAACCGAGTTTTTTCGAAAAGTTGCAGACACAAAAAACTCTCGCACCCTTTGTGCGATTTTTTCGCCCGATGGGCGAAGTCGGATCATCTTAGCGGTTTTCATGCGCCAACGGGTGTAAAGATCGACAGTAATCCCGCATTTCTTGCGCTAGGGCACAAAAAATTTCGAGCCCGAAAGTCTTCTATCGACTTTCGGGCTCTTTGAAAGAACACTTGTGGCGCGTCTTGTCAATTACAAAACGTAGCGCGACAAGTCGTCATTACCGGCCAACTCGCCCAAGCGGGACTGCACGTATGCTTCGTCAATGGCAACTTGCATCGTGGCGCGGTTACCCGCATCAAAGCTCACTTCTTCCAAGAGCTTCTCCATGACGGTGTGCAAACGACGTGCGCCGATGTTTTCCGTGCGTTCATTGACTTCAAACGCGTAGCGGGCAATGGCCTTGATTGCATCGTCGGTAAACGAGATTTCGGCCCCGTCGGCAGCCATCAAGGCTTGGTATTGCTTGACGATGGAAGCGTCGGTCGAAGTCAAAATGCGCTCAAAGTCCTCACACGTCAAACTCTTTAATTCCACGCGAATCGGCAAGCGACCTTGCAATTCGGGCACCAAGTCGGAAGGTTTGGACAAATGAAATGCCCCCGAGCAGATAAAGAGGATGTGATCGGTCTTGACCCACCCGTACTTGGTTTTCACCGACGTGCCTTCGATCAAGGGCAAGAGGTCTCTTTGCACGCCTTCGCGAGAAACGTCGGCACCCGACGTTTCCGTACCGCCGCGGGCGATCTTATCGATTTCGTCGATAAAGACGATGCCGTTATTTTCGACATTATCGATCGCCGCACGGGTGCAGTCGTCCATATCCACCATCTTTTCGGCTTCTTCGTCGGTATAAAGCTCCAAGACTTCTTTGATCTTCATGCGCTTTTTGACGCGCTGATGTTTGTTAATCGAATCAAAGAGACCCTGCAACTGATTTTCAAGGTTGTCCATGCCTTCGGGGCCGATGACATTGATGGCAGAAACGGCACTCGGCACCTCGGCTTCAACGACCTTGTCGTCCAAACGACCGCTTCTCAAGTCTTCACGGAAGCGACGGCGGGCAACGCTTTCTTCGGGCCTAGGCGGTTCCTGGCCTTCAGCGACGGGCGCGGGCGTTGCCGGCGGCAACAACAAGTCCAAAACACGCTCTTGCGCAGCTTCTTGGGCTTGCGTTCTCACCTTCTTTTTCTGCTTGTCCTGCATGAGCTTCATACCGGACTCCATCAAATCGCGAATGATGGATTCAACGTTGCGGCCAACGTAGCCCACTTCGGTAAATTTGGTGGCTTCGGTCTTGACAAAAGGCGCATCGGTCAACTTGGCCAAACGACGCGCAATTTCGGTTTTACCGACACCCGTGGGGCCGATCATCAAAATGTTCTTGGGCGTAATTTCCGAGTGCAGAGGCTCTGCCACCTTGGAGCGTCTCCAACGGTTTCGCAATGCCACGGCCACGGCGCGCTTGGCGTCGGCCTGGCCCACAATAAACTTGTCGAGTTCGCTCACGATTTCTCGCGGCGTCATCATCGAGGGAGATTGATTGGTCAAAATATCCACAGCTTTTTTCCTACTTCAACTGTTGTTTTCTTTTTTTTGTATCAAGCGGCAATACCGGTTTCACCGATCACTTCGATCGTGTGATTCTGATTGGTGTAGATGCACAAGTCGCCCGCAATTTTAAGCGCTGCGCGCGTGACGGCTTCGGCATCCATTTGGGTATGTTCCATCAGGGCGCGTGCGGCCGACAATGCGTAGTTGCCACCCGAACCGATCGCGGCAATGCCGCCTTCGGGTTCGATCACGTCACCGTTGCCCGACAATATGAGCGTGCTGTCCTTATCTGCCACGATCATCATCGCTTCCAAATGTCTTAACGCACGGTCGGTGCGCCACAACTTGGCAAGTTCGACAGCAGCGCGCATCAAAATGCCCGAATGCTTTTCAAGCATGCCCTCAAAGCGCTCGACCAGAGTGAAAGCATCGGCCGTGGCACCCGCAAAACCCACGAGAATTTTCCCGTGATAAACGCGACGCACCTTACGTGCCGTACCCTTGAAAACGACGTTGCCGAGCGTTACCTGACCGTCGCCGCCCATGGCGACCGTCTGACCTCGACGTACACTAACGATTGTGGTTCCGTGAAATTGTTCCATATCAGTCCAAAAAAGATGGTCTACTCAGTGAGAGGAGAATTGTGCGCAAGTCTGAGGAAAAAAGAAAGGATTTTTGCGCACTCTTTGGAGTGTCTTTGCAAAAAGATATTGCAAGGCTGACACCGGCTTGATTCTGCGAACCGACAAAATGCGAAAACCCCGCCGAATTTCGCACTACGACACGCAGCACTTCGACGGGGTAGCGATTGACCTCATTTTCCAAGGCACACCAACCCTGACAATCCAAAGATGATCGTTGGATTTTGAGGTTTCAAAAGACTTTTGAGAATTAGTCTCCGAACATCTTCTGCTTGATTTCGCGACGCTCTTGAGCTTCCAAGCAAAGCGTTGCGGTGGGACGAGCCAAGAGACGGGCCACACCGATGGGCTCGCCCGTTTCTTCACAGTAACCGTAGTCACCATCGTCGATACGCTTGATGGCGGACTGCACCTTCTTCAAAAGCTTGCGTTCGCGATCGCGGGTACGCAATTCCAATGCGTGTTCTTCTTCAATGGTGGCACGATCGGCAGGATCGGGAACAACAGTCGTTTCGCGCAAATTCTCGGTCGTCTGACCGGCATTGCTGCGCAATTCCGCTTCCATAGCAGAAAGGCGGTCGCGGAAGAACTCCATCTGACGATCGTTCATATAGTCCTTTTCAGGCATCGCCAACAGTTCTTGCTCAGTCAAAATTTTCTTAGTTGCCATAACGTGACTTTTAATAAAAGAGAAAATCGGGGATCCGTATGCACCCGAAATCAATTCTCATTGATGACAAAATCGTAGCCCTTCCGAGGTACGGTTTTCTTAGGGCGCTCACAATAGCACAAATCTCTTAATTTTTTGCAGCAAAATCAACAATTTTTTTGATTTTTTTGCCAATTTTGTTGTAAAGAAATGTCTAACTTTCGATCAGGCAGGTCTCAAAGCCCTTCAGGATCGCCTCCTTGGGCAGCTTGCGACCGATGATCACGATGCGATTTTCGGGCTTCTTATCGCCCCAGGGTCCCAAAACGTCGGCACTGAAAATCATGTGCACGCCCTGAATGACGCAACGGCGATCTGTGCCCTTCAAATAGAGCACCCCCTTGTAGCGCAACATGTCCTGCCCGTAAACGGCGACCAAACTTTGAATGTATTGTTCAAAACGCGGTGCATCAAACGGTTTGTCCGACGTAAAGAGAAATGCCGATACGTCGTCTTCATGATGGCGATGATGGTGGGCTCCCGTCAAGAAAGCAGGATCCACGTCAAGAATATCGTTCATGTTAAAGCCGTAGATGTCCAAGACCTTGTCAACGGCCACTTCGCCCATGTGCACGGGTTCAATCGCAGCACGCGGGTTGATGGCAATCAAACGGGCCTTCAAATCTTCGTATTCCTCGTCGCTCACCAAGTCCTTCTTGGAAATGAAGATCTTATCGGCAAAAGCCACCTGATCCTTGGCTTCGGGTTCTTTATCCAAGGTGTCGTTTGCGTGCTTGGCATCGACCAAAGTCACCACGCCGTCCAAGCGATAAAAGGCCGCGACGGCATCGTCCATAAAAAACGTCTGGCACACGGGACCCGGATTGGCCACGCCCGTGGTTTCGATCACCACGCGGTCAAAAGAAATTTCGCCGCGATCGCGTTTGATTCTCAAGTCGGTCAAGATGCGGGAAAGGTCGCCGCGAATCGTGCAGCAAATGCAGCCGTTGTTCATCGTAACGATCTGCTCGGCTTTACTTTGCACCAGAAGGTCGCTGTCGATGTCTTCCTGACCGAATTCGTTTTCGATCACGGCAATTTTGTGATTGTGGTTTTCTTGCAGAATACGATTTAACAACGTGGTCTTGCCGGCACCCAAAAAGCCCGTCAAAACGGTCACGGGAATATCGGGTTCGGGCATCGAGGGATCAAAATTTTCCGTCATTTCATTCAGTCCTAAAAATGCAAAAACTTCCGCGAAGCTCTGCGAAAGTTTCTGCAAAGTTTGTTTGGTGCGTATTTTAATCTCGCATGAGCAGATGCAAGCCCTTTAAGTACTCGCCTTCCGGATAAGTCATCAGGAGAGGATGATCGAACCCGGCGCCAAAGCGCTCCACGGCCCAAGCCGTGCGGCCTGCGTCAAACACGGCGCCTGCCAAAATCTTTTGGAAAAGATCCACATCGATGGCGCCCGAACACGAGAAACTCAAGAGGTGACCGCCGGCGCGCAGCAAGCGCATGCCGTTCAAATTGATGTCTTTATAGGCACGTGCCGCGCGTTCGACGTGATAGTGGCTCGAGGCAAACTTCGGCGGATCGAGAATCACCAAGTCGAAAGTTTCGCCCAACTCGCGCTGCTCGCGCAAGAACCCGAACACATCGGCTTCTTTAAAGGTCATGCGCGACATGTCAAAACCGTTTAATTCGGCATTGGCCCTGGCGCGTGCCAAAGCTTCGGCGGAACTGTCCACGCTCACCACTTCGTCAGCACCGCCCTTCATCAAAGCAAGCGAAAAGCCGCCGGTGTAGCAGAAGCAATTGAGTGCTCGCAGACCGCGCCCGGTCTGACGGCGGAATTCTTGGGCAATCTTTTGCGCAGACAAACGGCTTTCGCGTTGATCGACGTAAAAGCCCGTTTTGTGGCCGAGGCGCACGTCGACACCATACTTCACGCCGTCTTCAACGACTTCGATCAGTGCGGGCGGCTCGTCCCCCACTAAAACGCCGGTGCGCGTTTCTAATCCCTCGCGTTGTCGCGTGGCTGCGTCCGAACGATCGAAGATACCGCGAGCGCCGGTAATTTTCATCAGGCTCTTGGCAATCAGATCGCGCTTGGCTTCGGCACCGGCACTTTGAAACTGCGTCACAAGCCAATCGCCGTAACTGTCCACAATCAAACCGGGAATGCCGTCGGCTTCACCGAAAACCAAACGTCTGGCATCGGTGCGCTCGAGCAAAAAGTCGCGCGCTTTGACGGCATGCGCCAGGCGACGCTCCAAAAATTCGGGATCATCCACATCGACCGTGGCGTCAAAATCCCACATACGAACCCGCAGGGTCGAAGCCGGCGAATAAGCGCCCGTGCCCAATGCGCGTCCGTCGAACGAAACCACTCGAACGGTTTCGCCAAGAGCGGGTTTACCCGTCACACGTGCCACAGCCGTGTCATACACCCAAGGATGACGGCGCAGGAGACTGCGCTCTTTACCTTTTTTCAAAACGACATCAATCATTTCCCTTCTCTCAATTCGAATCTTTTATTGCCTTAAGGCAACGTCATTTCACCCTTAAACACAATCACGGCCGGACCCGTCAAATAAACGCTGTTGTCTTCTCCGGCCCAAGCAATGGTGAGCCTGCCGCCCGCCATCTCGACTTCGACACAGCTATCCAACGCACCTCGACGAATGCCTGCCACAACGGCAGCGCACGCCCCGGTGCCGCAAGCCAAGGTTTCGCCCACACCGCGTTCAAAGACGCGCAACTTCACGTGTGTGCGATCAAGAATTTGCAAAAAGCCGACATTGACCTGATGAGGAAAGGCCGGGTGCTTCTGAAAATCTGCACCGATTTCGGCAACGGCAGCTTCCGATGCCTCCCCCACAAGCTTGACGGCATGGGGATTGCCCATCGAAACAATGCTCACCCAATTGTCTTCACCGCCCGCCTTGATTTGATAGAGTTTGTCGTCTGCGCGCGTTAGGGCCGCAATGCCTTGCGGGATAAAGCCCACTTCTTCGGGGCTAAAGCGAGGTGCCCCCATATCGACCGTCACGGTGGTAGCCGTTTCGACCGTCGGCGCAATGACACCTTTCATCGTTTCGCAACGAATCGTCTTTTTATCCGTCAGACCTTCGTCGCGCACAAAGACGGCGAAACACCGTGCGCCGTTGCCGCACATCTCCACTTCTCCGCCGTCCTGGTTGAAAATGCGGTACTTGAAGTCCACATCGGGTAAATCGGATTTTTCGACGACGAGCATCTGATCGCATCCCACGCCGAAACGTCGGTCACAGATGTAACGGATGTCTTGCTCTGTCAAATCCAAAGGAGATTCATAAGCATTGACCATCACAAAGTCGTTGCCCGCTCCCTGCATCTTGGTAAAACGTAATTGTCGTTGCATTGTCGTTTGGTCTCAGTAGACGGAAGGTTCGCCCTCGGGACGCGTCTTAAAGCGGCGATGCGTCCACAAATATTGATCGGGCAGTTTTTTTATCCAGTTTTCAAGCTGTTCGGTCACGTGACGCGTGTCGGTTTCAGGACTTTCCGTCGGGAAGTTTTCCCAAGCCTGCGACACATGAATCACGTAGCCGGAATCGGTCATTTCGGAAACGCAGAAGAGAACTTTGGAGCGCGTGACTTTTGCCAAGCGGCTTACCATCGGAACGGTTGCAGCAGGTGTTCCGAAAAAAGGCACGAAGATCGAGTTTTTGCGCCCATGATCCATGTCGGGCAGATAGTAAAACGGCATACCGTCACGAATGGCGCGAATCACGGCTTTCAAATCCTCGCCTCGGCCGCTTTTGGCAATCAACACCGGATCGGCAAAGCGAAGACGGCCTTCCAAAGCAGCCTTATCCCAAACCGGGTTGGAC
>ERZ1035006.724-NODE-724-length-25093-cov-13.115065_pt1 | contig 25093 bp, 19 predicted proteins | sample MGYA00520694_ERZ1035006 | MGnify/ENA primary metagenome ERZ1035006 (study PRJEB33766, sample SAMN09781746) | gut metagenome | biome: gut microbiome | host: Homo sapiens | place: Madagascar | study: EMG produced TPA metagenomics assembly of the PRJNA485056 data... | reverse complement strand
CCCGTCCCTTCGTCTTGTTCTTTATGAAGAAGGTGGATTTCGGTATCGTTGATGTCTGTCTGCCCATATTAATAATCGTTAAGAAATAACCTGCCGCCTGCTGAATTGTCGTTTAACTGAATAGATAAGGTTCGTTGTGTGTGTTCCTCAGGAAAGCCTGGATGTCCGACATTGAGTAGAAGTACTTGTCGCCGATCTTTGAATATCCGAGATACCCGCCGTCCCTGTACTTCTTCAGGGTGGCGTTGTTGACCCGGAGAAGCTCGAGCATCTCCTTGTTGGTGTAGAGTATTTTCCCGCCTTCGTCCTTGAATGTGTCGTTCATGGTGATTCACGTTGTCTTTGTATATTATATGCGGAATCACACGATTTCATTCAGTTTGGCAATCCTTAAAATTACCGGCTTGTTTTTCCGCTTGCTTAGCAGAGCGGTGACGACGCCGTCCCGTTCCTGTTTATGTAGTCAAACACCGCCTTGTTGATGTCAAAGTCCACCTTGCAGGTCTCGTCCTCGGGAAGATAGACGGCGTCGTGGATGCGGAACGGATGAAGGCCCAGCCCCCTGAGCCTGTCGCATATCGGGTTCATTATGTCGCTCTCGACCTTGTTGGCGACGCTCTTTATCGAGACGCCCGGAAACCTGTCGTGCCAGTCCAGCAGCCCCTGCAGAATGTGTGGATAGTTATGCTTGAAGAAGTCAAGCACGATGTGCCTGCCCCTTTCCGCGTCGAACAGGAACTGCCCCTCGTCCTTTATTGAGAAGAACGGCTGCATCACGGGCTTGATGTCATCCCTGCCGAATCCGTCGGCGCATTGTGCTATCTCGGCGTACAGGTCTTTCTTCTGCGTCAGGTCTATGAACCGCAGAAGTTCCTGCTCAGGGATGTCAACGCCGTTTCTTCTGAATATCACCGGCAGCATCGTGAAATGAGCGCAATGGATGTCCGAGACCTCGACTATCCTGTGTCCCCCGTATGTGATGTGTTTCCTGATCGGCTTCCTGAGGTTGGCGAGACGTGAGTACAGCTTGCCGTCATCTTTGAATTCAGGGACTGTGTTTACACTTGCGAGATGCTGGAGGTCGGACATACTCATACAGTCGTCAAGGGCTTCGATCCCATATTTGAGGCCGGCGTAATACCCTAATTTTTGACGCACTGAAATATTCTGCGTAATGCGCTTGATACCAAATAATTCGGATAGTTTGCTTACTCCTATATGTTCACTATTCTCATTCTTTTCCTCTTTCTCTTCCCTAATATTATCTAATAACCTTATTATTAGTTCTTCTCTTCCTTTAGAGTCTTTTTCTTCCCTTGATCCGCTTCCCTTGATGTCTTTGATATGCCGCGTTATTATTCTCGCGTTCCTTGTCTTTCCGCGATGAATATCTTTGACAATATCCTTTATCTTGGACACCGTCACAAGTTCGTCACAGGACAGCGCCATTATCGATTCCCGCTTGCCTGTTTGCGTCTTGCCGCCGTAGTGTTTCCTTATATGCTCAATCTGTGATTTGAGCGCGTCGATGTTCTCCTTGCCGAATTCCAAGATGACCGGGTATGTATTGCCTGACGGAAACAGGTCTTTGCCGAGAATCATTCCGGTACGGTACCGCATCGGCATCTCGGTCTTGATCCTGTTCAGCGTCACGGTCTCAGTCCCTCGTTGTATCTTTTCCTCATATTTCCCGATGACGGCGTCTTTATAGTCGATGCAGCCGCCGACTTTCAGCGCGTCCCGGTATCTGGTGTGGTTCCTGGCACCGGCGATCTTCTTGAATATGTCGCTGTGTATCGGGACGTACCCGGTTGTCCCCGCCGCCAACCCGTAGAGCCTGATGGCCGCGAATGTCCTCAGCATCCCTTTGACCGCCCTGCCGTCGTTGAATCCGCCCCTGCCGACGGATTCTATCCTCTCGTACTCGGCGTCGGTGAGATAGACGGTCACCTGGTCGCGCCCGAAGTCGATGTCCGATGTGTTCTTCCGCTTTCCTTTCATAGCCTGAAAATATTATAGGTATTTGTACAGTTTCCTTATCGTCCCGACCGATGTGCCCGTTATCGCGCTGATGTTCCGCAATGATATTCCCTTTTTCAGTAGGCCCAGCTCTTTTGTGTACTGGGTCCTCATCCGCTCGTCGCTTTTCCTGTAGGTACCGGGCCGCCCCATCTTTATCCCCTCGGCCCTGCATTTGGCGATGTACCTGTCACGGCCCGACGCCATCCGCTCCATGATAGTAAGGCGTTCCATCTGCGCCACCTCCAGAAGTATGGTGCATATCATGCTCGCTATCGGGTTGGGTTTCCCGTCGGCGCCGAGCGTCTCCAGGTTGTAGTTCTTGATGTACAGGCAGACCCCGTTGTCGTTCAGCAGCCGGATCACCTTCAGCGCCTCGAGCGTGTTCTTGCCGAGCCTGCTTATCTCCAGCACGCAGACCTTGTCGATACTGTTCCCGCGGATGTAGTCCAGCATCTCGGTGAGCTCGCTTCTCTCCTCGATTTTCTTCGCGCCCGAGACCTTGGCGGTGAATATCCTTCTGACGTTCCACCCCATTTTTGAGCAGAAGTCGGACAGCTCGTCCACCTGCCTGGAATAGTCCTGGCCGGCGGTTGATACCCCGCATAAAAGAATGACGTCCATAATCGTTCCTTGTTTTTCCGAAGATAGTGATAATCCGTGATTTATGGAAATTTTCGCGCCGCTTTATATCTTATTTTAAGGCGGAACTTGGCGGCCGACGACGTGTCTTATTGTCCGCTGTGTGGAATGAAACAGATTCTGACCGTGGTGATGAATATAATGGACTGAATATTATTCTGTTGTTGCATTTGATACGGCATCTGATGGATGTTTTTTCTGACACTTTTTTGAGAATATTCGGTAATCTTCTGGCTTTTCCACCGGATTTCCATGAATATGTTTTGGGATAGTTTGAGTTTATTCGTAAATTTGGCGCGTCACAGCGATGTGGCGCACATGTCAGATGAAAGTGAAAAGCTTTTGTCCTTGGGCTGAAATCCGGAAAATTTCAATGAGCAAGGAAAAGAGCGGCTTTCATACTTGTATCGTATGGTCGTGCGGGTTCTCCGCACTCCATGATACGAGTGTGGAGTTGTCGATTTGCTCAAGGTTATTCCGGAACCCCAGCTCAGATTGACGGAACGCTCCACACTTTTGTCGTGTTTATAGGTTTGGCTTTGATATTTGGTGGTGGAATATGACCGCGAAAGGTCACTGAGCTTGTCGAAGTGTACCGTTCGGTCGAGAGCTTGTTGAACCGGCAGGACCGTTCAGACCGCGGAACAATCGGTCACTGAGCCCGCCGAAGTGACGTAAGACAATATTGATAACACGATTCCATAACAGGAACCAATAATGATTTATAAAAACCAAAACACAATGAGAAAAGGTATTCTGCTGGTTTTCACGATGCTGGCGACCCTGATCGGTTGCGGCCAGTATGACGACTCGGAGCTGAAGTCCGACATCAACGACCTGAAGTCCCGGATGGCGGCTTTGGAGCAACAATGCAAGAACATGAACGAGAACCTGACATCGCTCCAGACGATTGTGGACGCGATCCGGAAACAGGACGGCGTTGTCAGCGTCACTGACCTGCCGGACGGCCAAGGCTATTCCGTCAAATTCGTCTCCGGCAAGGTGATCTATCTGTACAACGGCAAGAACGGCACTGACGGGGTGACCCCGAAGATCAGCGTACGTAAAGATTCGGACGGAATATATTACTGGACAGTGGACGGTGATTGGCTTATTGTCGATGGCAAGAAGGTCCGTGCCGTCGGCCTTGACGGAAAAGACGGACAGAGCGGCAATGACGGAAAGGATGCTGTCACACCTCAACTGAAAATAGAGAATGGCTTCTGGTACATTTCCTACGACAACGGAAACTCTTGGAACAAATTAGGCAAGGCGACGGGTGAAAATGGAAAAGACGGCCAAGACGGTGACGGTTTCTTCAAGAGCGTCACCGTTGAAGACGGGTATGCTGTCTTTGTGATGAACGATTCAGAGCAGACCACCCTGAGGATCCCTATCGCCGGAGTTTCAACCGTGTCAAGCATAAAGTACGTTCCTGAGAGTCTTGACGGTGTTGTTAAGGTGAGATATTCAAAGATTGATGGTAAGAATGTGCCGGTGGATATAGTGATTAAGTTTGAGGTCATGCCGCAAGGTGCGGTTGACTACATCGTGAAGAACTGGAAAGAGGTTCTGACCGCCAAGGCCATTTATGCCTCATCAACCAAGGCTAGCATTGGAGACTTTGTCACAATGAATATAAAGGATGTGGTCGGTGGCGAGGATAACATAATTGTCGTCACCATTAACGCCAAGTCGCTTGATGACTTGTTCTTTTCGACAGACATACCTGTGGCTGCAAATCTGCGCCTCGCCGTGAAGATGAATGGAAGTGAATCTATATCTTCCGATTACCTGCCGCTGTCTCCGCTGCTGTCGTATGACCAAATCATTGAATATACGACTGTGACAGGAGAACGTATGGATTACGACAGTTTCTTCGAGTTTAAAAGAGGCAATTCAGTTTTGTCATTGACAGATGATAGCCATGTCGGCAATGTTTGGCGAATATACATTGAGGGTTCTCCAGTCGAAACGAATTTATTTAGTTGCATTTTTGATAAGAAGAGATATTATTACAACTACCCGGGTGATTTTAATTTCGATTTGAAATCTTTGAGTTTTGTGACACCTATAGAACTTGGATTATTATCCTTTAGTGGATGTCACACTTTGGTAAAAGCAGATATTTTGAATGTCAATACGAAGAATGTCACGAACATGAACAGAATGTTCAATGATTGTAGCAGTCTTGTCAGTCTTGACCTATCGGGATTTGACACGAAGAATGTCACGAGAATGAGCGGTATGTTCAGTGGCTGCAGTGGCCTTACCAGCCTGGACTTGTCTGGATTTGACACGAAGAATGTCACGAGTATGAGCGGTATGTTCAGAGGCTGCAGTGGCCTTACCAGCCTGGACTTGTCCGGATTTGACACGAAGAATCTCACGGATATGTCCCAAATGTTCGGCATCTGCAGCGGCCTTACAAGCTTAGACTTGTCCGGATTTGACACGAAGAATGTCACGGATATGTCCCAAATGTTCGGCAACTGCAGCGGCCTTACAAGCTTAGACTTGTCCGGATTTGACACGAGGAATGTCATGAGTCTGTGCACTATGTTCTTTAACTGCAGTGGCCTTACAAGCTTAGACTTGTCTGGATTTGACACGAAGAATGTCAGAAATATGGCCTGCATGTTCGAGGGTTGCAGTGCTCTTGCCAGCATAGACTTGTCCGGATTTGACACGAAGAATGTCACAAATATGTACCGTATGTTCTATGGTTGCAAAGGTCTTGCCAGCCTGGATTTAACCTCGTTTGACACGAAGAGTGTCACGTTTTATGGGATGAGTTATATGTTCTATGGTTGCGAAGGTCTTACCAGCCTGGACTTGTCTGGATTTGACACGAAGAATGTCAGTGAGATTTACAGCATGTTCGAGGGTTGCAGAGCTCTTACCAGCCTAGACTTGTCTTCTTTTGACACAAAAAACATTGTGGAAATGGCTATGATGTTCAAAAATTGCGGAGCTCTTACCAGCCTAGACTTGTCTGGATTTGACACGAAGAATGTCAGAGATATGTCCAGCATGTTCGCGGGCTGCAGTGCTCTTACTAGTCTGGACTTGTCTTCGTTTGACATGAGGAATGTCACGAAAATGGGCTATATGTTTGACCGCTGTACAAATCTTAAAGAGATAATCATGCGTGGCTGTGACAAGACAACTATCGAGATGATCAGCAAGGTGAAACCAGAAGGGGCGGTGATCATCACCGATTGATTGGGCGAGAGAAGTGTTGAATATGATATTAACGTATTACAAACAAATAGTTTAACTCAAAATTACAATTATGATTACATGTGAAAGAATCGCTGGTGTCGGCAGCAAGTGCTCGGGGCTGGATTGCCCTACGACACCGTGCACCGGGTTGGATTGCCCGAGCCTGACCAAGGTCAATCAGACCTGTCAGGGCGTGACGAACACCGGTGTCAACTGCCTTAATGGAACGGGAGTCATTGTGCCTGATGCTCTTGATATACTTATCAAGACATTGAACTCCAATGGAATGTCGTTGGAAAATCATATGGTTGAGAACTCTCTGTTTATCTGTCCTGATAAAGTGAAGGAGCAGATGGATGATCTTATGAATCTGCTGCGCAATCTGGGCAAGCCGAGCAACTATATTAAGAACAACTATATTAAGAAAGGGAATTATAAGCTGCCCGTGCGCTATTCCGCATCGTTGAAGAAGACTAAGAATATATTTGTTGAATACTATGATGTTTACGGTAAACCTTTGGTTGTCCACGATTGCAGGCAGGGGTATGCGATGACTTCGAAGAATGATGTGTTCACCAAGATTACAGACAAGAGTTCTAGTGTGGCAGTTGTTTATGATTATAAGGGTGTTACAATAGTGATCGATCCGAACAATAATAATTTTGTCCATACGGCGATCTCTAAATATACGGGTGTCAAAATTGGTCGTGGCGAGTCCAACACCATCCGGAACTACATAGTCTCCCACATTTGGGCGAAGACTTATGATCCGTTCTACTTCTCAAGTCTGTGGAATGTGGCGGTAATTCCAAACCACTGTAATTTCCTTATGGACAAACCGGGGGCGAGCGGCATTCACAAATCGTCTGCAACTCGTATGGCCGCTCATTCTGTTCAGAATCTGTACAGGGCGATCTGCTACCTGCTGTACGATCCGAATAGCTATCTTGCGAAGATCGAGGATATTCTCAAACGTGACAATATTCTCAAACGTGACAATTATGAGATTCATATCCCTCGTGTCGAGATTCCTGAAAGTGACGATCTCCAAAAGGCCCAGACCTGCATCGACAACGGCCTGATATTCATTTAACCATAATTGATGAATATGTTGAAAGCGCCTGACGAGGAAAACAATCCCGCCAGGCGCTTTGTCGATGAAAGTGCGGAGCCGCCGACTTGCCCAAGGACAAAGATATTCCGGAACCCCGTCTCAGATTAATCTAGAGGCCCCGCACTTCCGCTTAATGAATAGTCTTATCGCCTGTTTTTTCTTGTACAGTTTCAGGGGCAGCCTGTTTCGCCGCAATATCTTCTTTCTGGTGTCATCATCAAGATTTTCCATCATCAGGTCCGACAGCACACCGCCGAACATCAAACCGTTGATGTATGAGGCTTCATACCAGAAATGGGCTTTCCGATAATTTTTCTTACACCCCATTCCGTGTGCGTATTTGAACCCCAGATCGCACATTTTGTCGGCCTTGTCTGGGTCTCCGCTTCTGGCCTCATTGCGGCATTCATAAAATTTCGCCCTTGATTCGGGCAGCAACATCGGTTCCAGGAAATAGGCTATTTCCCGTATGTACTTGTTGCAACTTCTGCCGATGGTCCTGATGACAAGATATTTGAATTCCATCCTGATTATGTCCACAACAGTGTCGATGCACCAAAGGAATCCGAATGCCGTCCATATCGCCGCCGCAAGAATGACCCACCGGAACCAGGAGTCAAACATCGCCGCCCTTACCTCGAACGGTTTGATGGAGACAAGCCCCACCGTCACCAGCAACGGACTGAAACCGATGACACTTTTTAGAAAAAGTTCTTTGTATTCATCCATAACGCTCTGTTTTCTCGTCTGCAAAGTTAGTCCTTGCTGTAAGACAAAACTTGACACACAGAAAAAATATCTGTCTGTCATACTTTGTCAGATATTATGAATTAACTTTGCCGGAGAAAAAAATCAAGACATTATGTTGGCTGAAAAGATAAAAGACCGGATCAGGCTTCTGGAGATCGTCGATTCGTTCGGCGAGACCGGGGCAAGTTTCGAGCGGATCGGAAAGGAATGGTGGCGAAGCACGAAAGGCGGGGATCTCGACCTGCGGACGTTCCACAGGTACAGGCGGGACATAGAGGATATCTTCGGTGTCATAATAGAATGCAGGAGAGCCGGCAGCTCATCGACATATTACATCTCGAATAAAGGCGCGTGTCCTGACGACCGGCTCCGCCTGACCTGCATCAATGCCTTCCTGATGGGGAATATGCTGACGGACGACCGCTTCCCGAAGGACCGTGTGTTCATCAGCGCCAGCTACAACAATGAATATGCGAGGGTGGTCGCGAGGGCGATATCCCTGAGCAGAGTCATATTCGTGAAACACAAACACCTTTACCAGAAGTATGCCGCCGTCAAGGATGAGAATATGCTGTTCCCGGTGGAGATCAGGCCAGAGGTTCTCGAATTTGAGTTCATCCCGTACGCCCTGTCCTACAATGCCTGCTGGTATATGTTCGGAAAAAGGCTGGACGAGGACGAGCTCCTTGTATATTCATTGCAGAACTCGGCTGAGATCCGCGTGCTGGACGAGATCGCCGATCCGCCGGAGGATTTCCGTCTTGGTGAGATCACGTCCGACTTTCGGAAGCATTTCCCCGTGAGCGACGACCTGAACGACCGTGATGACCGTCTCCAGTACCTTCTGGCCGGCAACCAGTCGATGTACAAGATATTCTGACTTGTCCCGCCGCGCCGTTTCTCCCTTCGCGCCGCTTTAATATTTGAACGGCCAGAAACGGCAGTCCCCGTCAGCGGCGTTCCGGCATAAAATCTTAAAATGACACAGGCCGCATATGGCTTGTGTCATTTATTTTCAAATCCTGTGCAGTCACAAGTTCATTTCAATATGAATATCACGCTTCTCCATAAGAAACGTTGTTTTTATAGTACAATAATTGCGTATTTACGCATTTTTGTGTTTGTAAAACTACGCTATTTCAGCCGACTGACAAAAGATTCGGATAAATTGCTTTTTGTTGGAAGTGTGGCTCGAAATAGTTGAAATATTATCTATATTATGTATCATAAGGGGTAAAATTGCGTAAATACGCATTTATGACCAATGCGATGGAGAATCTCTTTTCACGTAATCAAGTTATACAATCAGCAAAAAATACACGTAATCAAGATGTCGTCTGCCATCTTTTTACACGAAATCAAGGCAAGACAAATGAGAAATAATAAATGCAACTCCGAAATTGTACAATATAAACTTAGATCCTTCATTACAAAATGTTCAAATCTGCCCTACAAAATGTTCAAATCTCTGAAAGATGAATTATGTTATCTTGTTGAAATACAGTATTATGGACGAGTTGTTTTTACTTTGACGTACTCTGAATATTTTGGAAGTCTTTCAGCAAACTGAGTGGCGACTGCTTTTGCGGTTTGGCAATCAAGTGTCTTGGAAGTCTCGGAAGATATCACGAAAATTTGTTTGACCAGTCAGAACTTGTTATATTTGCATCATAAAGGATAAAATTGCGTAAATACGCATTTATGACCGATACGATATGGAGATAAAAAGAGACAGGTACATTTCGTTGCTGGAGAGCAAGAGAGGAAATGGAAAGATTAAAATAATCACGGGCATCAGGCGCTGTGGCAAATCTTATTTGATGAATGTGTTGTTCCGAAAACATCTTGCATCTATTGGAGTCAAAGACGAGCATGTAATATTCATTGCGCTGGATGACGACATCAACGCGATGTTAAGGAATCCTTTGGAATTAGGAAAGTATGTAAGAAACCTGACTAAGGATGATGGCGTACAATACTATGTTCTGTTAGATGAGATTCAAAAAGTCGCTACAATACATAATCCTTATCTTCCGGACACTGAAGATGCCACTATAAGTTTCGTCGATGTATTGATCGGACTTAACAAACAGCCAAACATTGACATATATGTGAGCGGGAGTAATTCAAAAATGCTCTCATCGGACATTGTTACAGAATTCAGAGATAGGGGCGATGAAATTCGGGTCCACCCGTTGTTGTTCCGTGAATTTTACGATGCGTTCCCTTCCGACAAGAGATATGCCTGGAGAGAGTATGCCGCTTATGGAGGAATGCCGTATGTCATGCATCTTCAATCTCACGAGGGTAAGGCCAAATATTTGAAGGACTTGTTCGAACTGACATATCTTAAGGATGTGGTTGAAAGGAACAAGATAAAGGGGCAGATGAGCATTCTCGAGGACCTTTTGGATGTTGTGGCTTCGGCTATAGGGTCGTTGACAAACTCGACAAGGCTATCGAACACATTTCAAAGTGACAAGCATATTAAAATCAAGAGCGACACAATATCTTCTTACCTTAACTATTTCATTGATGCGTTTATACTGGAAAAAGCCAAAAGGTATGATATCAAAGGTCGCGCTTACATAGGCACGCCACTAAAATATTATTTTTCGGATGTCGGATTGAGAAACGCGAGATTAAACTTCAGGCAGCAGGAAGAAACTCATATTATGGAAAATATTCTGTACAATGAATTGTCTTCAAGAGGTTTCTCTGTTGATGTTGGTGTTGTCGAATATAACTGGAAAGATGATGCGGAAAGAAGCAGACGTTCTCAGTTGGAGGTGGATTTTGTGCTCAATAAAGCCGATAAGCGGTATTATATCCAGTCGGCGTTTACAGTTGCCACCCAAGAAAAAAAAGATCAGGAACTGAATTCTCTGTTGAGGATTGATGACTCTTTTCAAAAGTTGGTTGTTGTCAAGGATGACATTCTTCCTTGGACTGATGAGCACGGTATATCGTACATTAATGTGCAGGACTTTCTTCTTGACGCGATAGACAGATTATAGACACGAGTAATCCTCATTTTATGTGATTTTACGATGAAATAACTTGACTTAAATCTTCGTCAATATCTTATATATTGCGTGTATTAAGCGTTATTCCATCTTTAACGAGGAAGAGTATTAGTAGTTAAACTACTGAATATTAGTAAATTAAACAGGTGTCAGTACGATTTATTCGTTTTGGCACCTGTTTTTTCCGTCTAGGTGAACGTCGTTTGAAGGCATTTGGTGGCATACAGGAGAATATTGCGTCAATCTAATCGTACTTAGGATCGTACTTAAGAAAAAAAGGACAGTCTAGTTTTTCTTGAACATGGAACTGGAATAAAGCTCGGGTATAGTGGCATATAGTGGAATCCTGTGGCACTACTATTATGGTTAAAGTTATTAGGACTATGCTGGAGTCTGCGAAATAGCAACCAGGCGTTTGAATACTGGTTCCTTCTGCATTTTAATCCTTATCGTGGTTGAATTCATAGAAATCTATATTCAGAGATGCTCATTAAACTTCTTGGTATGGAATATCGCAAGAAAGAGAGGTTTGCATCGGATTTATACAATTATCTGCTGTCTCGTCAGCCGCAGGCAAGAAGAAATGCGGAGGTGATTCTTTCTGAGATTTACGCAGGTACCCCTGTAGCAGAGGAGTCTTCAACTACGGTTCATCTTTTAATCTCCGAATTGAACAAATACTTGTAACTTGTCGCCAAATTAAGTTTAACTGTGCGCCTTCAGGAACAGCAGGATAAATGTAAACAGCAGATAGTCTTTCATGTAGATGCTTAGGAGTTTGGTGACATTACGTATGCTGTGGTCGACTACTGACTCTGTGATATTCAATTTGGCGGCGATCTCCTTGTGCTTCATGTTGTCGAGACGGCTCATGAGGAAAGCGCGGCGTTGATTTTCCGGAACACGTGCCAGACAATCCTTCAGACGATTGGTTATGTCTTCAACGTACAAGCCGGCAAGGTCTGTCTTTTCGAGTGCTGCCTGGTAATATGTGGCCGCGAAGACCTCATTGTCAGAGCTTGATTCGTTGACCTCTTTTTTGGTGGAGGATTTCTTCAACAGATTCAGGCAGGCATTGCGAATGGAAGTGTACATCCATCCGATGGCCTTTTCCCGTGACACTCTGGCCCGCTCATTCCATAAACGGATAAAGCAGTCTGCCACGACATCCTCGGCCTGTTCCGTATTTCCAAGTATGAAGAAGGCAAAATCCTCAAAGACCTTTAGATTGTTTTTGTAAAGGTCTTCGAAAATGTCCTTTTTTATCTCACCCTGCATGTCAGACATCATTAAAATCTCCTCTCCATGCAAATTTATCATTTTTTTTGGCGAATCCGACAGATTAAGTTGTTATATATAGTAGGTAACATGAAATGAATATGACAAACATTGACCAGAACTTGCTTTATAGGTATTTCGCAAAAGAAACTTCACACGAAGAAAACGCAGCCGTAGGAGAATGGTTGCGGAGCGACGAGATGCATCAGAAAGAATTTGATAAGGAACTGAAGATGTTTCTGTTACTGCATTTCGCCGCAAACGGAAAGACTATCCGCGAGATTGAAACCGCGGAAGCAGGGCCAGCTAGGGAAAAATCAGGGATCAAGATATTCAGGAGAATCCTTTACAGTGCCGCAGCTGCTGTCATTGCTATGATAGTATTCCTTACAGGCAGTTATGTCGCCACGAAACGCACGGATTCGATGCTTGCACACACTATGACCAGCATTGAGGTTCCCGCAGGAAGCAGAATGGACATTACACTTCCTGACGGCACTCAAGTGAAGCTCAATTCAGGAACTACACTGACGTATCCGATGAAATTCTCGGATCGCAAACGCAACGTCGAACTTCGCGGAGAAGCTCTATTCAATGTTACCCACAATCCTGACCAGCCGTTCGTGGTGAGCACCTATGCCAGTGATATAGAAGTGCTGGGCACGAAATTCAATGTCAATGCATATCCTGAGAAGAAATCGTTCCATGTCGCTCTCATAGAAGGAAAGGTCAAAGTCAACAGCAAATCCGGACAGGTGGCATATCTGTACCCGGGAGAAACCGTTACTCTTTCCGATAACGTACTTGCGAAAAATGCGGTGAGCCAGGAAGGTGAGCTGCTTTGGACCAATGGCAAACTCAACATTGCGGGACTTGGTTTCAGTGACATCATAAGTGAAATAGAACGCTCGTTCGGAGTGCAGATTATTGTGGAATGTCCTGAACCTGAGATTAATATCTCCAGAGGAGAACTACTGGTCAGCGACGGCATTGACATGGCATTGAAGAGCCTCCAGTACTTTGCCGACTTCAGTTACACGCGCGACTACAAGACAGGAACAATCCATATCCGCTAGAACAATCACAGAAGTTTAACATATAAAACTTGCGCCATGATATAAAACGTTACAACAACCCCAGCCGTAACCGGAACAAATAAAGACCTGCGGACGCTGGAACATCCACAGGTCTGGAGATAAGCCGGTCGAATAACACTAAAGCAAGGTATATCCAAACACCTATCACCATAATTCCAAAGTTATGAACAAAAACAGTATTCTGCAAAGAAGTTGCTGTCTCATCTGTTCCATGATAATACTGACTCTTTCATCAGTCCAATCTTTCGCAAAACCACAGAAAGAAGACATCCGGCTGAATCTTGAGTTGAAGAACGTCTCCTTGGACAGCGCGCTGGACAGCATCAAAGCACAGTCTCCGTTCACATTCATTGTCGGTCAAGTGGATCTTGCCAGGAAGGTAAGCATATCAATGAAAAACGAGACCATCGGAAACGTGTGCGCCAAACTTTTCACCCCGCTTGGCATTGACTACAAAATCAACGGGCATTACATTTATCTTTCCAATAGACCGAAGGAGGAGCCGCGTACAGTCAGCGGAACCGTCATTGACCATAATGGTCAGCCGATTCCTGGAGCATCCGTATTCGTGCAAGGAACTACAACCGGAACGACGACGGACATTGATGGCCGCTTTACGCTTCTCGTGCCCGGCAATCTTCTGGGAGGGAGCCTGGAGTTCAATTCTCTTGGCTATGAAATTGTCAGGATGGTTATAGGCAGCAACAAGAACTTTACTGTGACTCTCAACGAGGAGGCAGTCTCCCTCGAAGGCACCGTCGTTACCGCACTCGGCATCCGTCGAGACCAGAAGGCTTTGAGTTACAATGTGCAGGAGGTCAATGCCGAGCTGCTGACATCAGTAAAGGATGCCAATTTCATCAACTCCCTTGCAGGAAAGGTGGCGGGTGTTGCCATAAATACTTCCTCTTCCGGAGTTGGAGGCGCATCCAAAGTGGTGCTCCGCGGAAACAAGTCCATAAGTCAGTCTTCCAATGCGTTATACGTCATTGACGGTATCCCGATGTACAACTTTGGCGGAGGCGGCGGAACGGAGTTTGACTCCAAAGGTGCGTCCGAGTCCATCGCGGACCTTAACCCTGAGGATATCCAGTCCATCTCCGTTCTCACCGGAGCCGCTGCAGCAGCATTGTACGGCTCGCAGGCAGCAAACGGTGCTGTGATGATTACTACCAAGAAAGGCCAATCAGGAAAATTGAAGGTCAGTTTCTCCAGTAATACGGAGTTCCTCTCACCCTTCCGTCTTCCGGAGTTTCAGAACCGTTATGGAACTGGACTGAACGGCCGTGACAGCGGCAGCGGAGTGTACAGCTGGGGAGCATACATCCCCGAAGGGGCACGTTACAACTACAGCCCGAAAGACTATTTCGAGACAGGACATACCTACACGAACGCATTCTCAATCAGCGGAGGAACGGACAAGAACCAGACATATTTCTCAGCCGCCGCGTTGAACTCCGACGGTATCATACCCAACAATATCTATGACCGCTACAACTTCACCTTCCGCAATACATCCTATTTCCTGAAGGACAAACTGAAACTTGACGCAAGTGCAAGCTATATAATGCAGAAGGACCAGAACATGACCAACCAGGGAGTCTATGCGAACCCTCTGACATCGGCATATCTCTTCCCCCGCGGCGAGAACTTCGACCTGTACCGCAACTTCGAAAGGTACAATTCCGGCACCAAGCTGATGGAGCAGTTCTGGGGCGACGACCTCGCCGGCGACCTGCGCATGCAGAACCCGTACTGGATAAACTACCGCAACCTGCGCAACAATAACAAGAGAAGGTATATGCTTTCCCTGAATGTGAGCTATGACATTTTGGACTGGCTCAACATTGCAGGCCGCGTGCGCATCGATAATGCGAACAACCTCTACACGCAGAAATACTACGCCACTACTGAGGCAACGATTTCCGAAGGCGGAAAGAACGGTCACTATACCGAGGCTCGCACCTATGACACGCAGACCTATGCCGACATCATGGTAAATGTAAACAAGAGCTGGCAGGACTGGAGCCTTGTCGCGAACCTCGGTGCCTCTCTGAACGACATCAAGACCGACGAACTCCGCTACGGAGGTCCAATCCAGGAAAACGGTCTTGCAAATGTCTTCAATGTCTTCGATCTCGACGACACCAAGAAGCGTGCGAGCAAGTCAGGCTGGCATGACCAGACACGCTCCATATTCGGAAGCCTTGAACTCGGCTGGAAGAAGATGCTGTACCTTACCCTTACCGGCCGCAACGACTGGGCGTCCCAGCTTGCAGGCTCATCCTCCAAATCCTTCTTCTATCCGTCCGCAGGTCTCTCATGGATACCTACTGGACTGTGGGACATGGGTGCGCTCAGCTATCTGAAAGTCAGGGGCTCAGTCGCTTCAGTCGGAATGCCGTTCCCACGGTTCCTGACCATCCCGACCTACGAATACGATGCGACTTCAAAGATATGGAAGGACAAGACTCACTATCCGATAGGTGACCTGAAGCCGGAACGCACGCTCACATACGAGGTGGGTCTCGAAGCGCGTCTGTGGCAGGACCTCAGCATCAACCTCTCGTGGTATCTCGCCGACACCTACAACCAGACCTTCGACCCACAGCTCCCGCCTTCATCGTCCTACAGCACCATCTACCTTCAGACTGGTAGCGTGCGCAACACGGGAGTCGAGGCGAGCGTAGGCTACAACCACACATGGCACGGCTTTACATGGGACAGCAACTTCACGTTCAGCTGGAACAGGAATGAAATCCTCGAACTTGCCGGCGATGCGAAAAATCCGATTACAGGCGAAGCACTCAACCTGCCCAAACTTGATATTAAGGCTCTCGGAAAAGCGAAATATGTCCTCAAACAGGGCGGCTCTCTTGGAGATCTATATACGACATCTGCAATAATGGGCAGCGACAAAGGATATATCGAGGTTGACGAGAACGGAAACATCACCATAGATGATATCGGGACGGATATCTTCCTCGGCAGTGTATTCCCGAAATACAACCTTGCATGGCGCAACGATTTGAGTTACAAGGGCATCCATCTCGGTTTCCTGTTCAGCGGCCGCATAGGAGGTGTATGCTATTCCGCAACCCAGGCCAACCTTGACCTGTACGGAGTGTCCGAGGCTTCGGCCGGCGCAAGGGATGCAGGCGGGGTCCTCGTGAACGGACGCGAATGGATGGACGCCCAGAAATGGTACCAGGCGATAGGCTCCCAGAGCGGTCTGCCGTTGTATTACACCTACTCCGCGACCAATTTCCGTCTTCAGGAACTCTCCATAGGCTACACCCTTCCGCGCAAGTTGTTCAGGGATAAATGCTCCCTCACCATATCCGCAGTCGGCCACAACCTCTGGATGATATACTGCAAGGCTCCGTTCGACCCCGAGGCCATCGCCTCCACCGGCAACAACTACCAGGGAATCGACTACTTCATGATGCCGTCCTTGCGTAGCATGGGATTCAACATCAAACTGGACTTCTAAACAGCAGTGATTATGAAACATAATATTACATTTATAATCATGACAGTAATGCTGTCAATGACATCCTGTACCACCGGGTTCTATGAGATGAACACCAACCCTAACCAGGTGACCGGAGAGCAGATGGAAGTGAACAACTACCGCACGGGGTCCAAGATAAGGAACCTCCAGAATCTTGTCATCCCTGTCCAGGAGCACATGTACCAGTTCAACGAGAGCCTTTCCGGCGGCCCGTTCGCAGGATACATCGCCTCCACAGTGGACACATGGCTTGCACGCTTCGAGACCTTCAACCCATCCGACGACTGGCGCAAATGGCCTTTCGCCAATGTCATGTCCGAGACCTACGCCCCGTACAGGGGAATAGTCAACCAGTCGGACGACGAGGTCGCAAACGCCTTCGCCACCCTTTTCAGGGTTGCTATAATGCACAGGATGACAGACTCCTACGGCCCGATTCCCTACAGCAACCCGATTACAAACGAATCCGTATTTGTAACTTACGACTCTCAGGAGACCGTCTACTGCACAATGTTCGATGAGCTTGACTCCGCCATAGAGGGCTTCACGAAGAACATCGGCATTGCGACATCGTCATGGAACAGATACGACTATGTCTACTACGGCAATATCTCCCAGTGGCTCAAATACGCCAACTCCCTGAAGCTCAGGATGGCTATGAGGCTCAGCTATGTGAAGCCTGAACTTGCGAGGGAAAAGGCTGCTGAAGCGATAGCGGCAGGCGTAATCACCTCAAACTCCGACAACGCGCTGATGCACGCACCGGAAAACCGCACCGCGCTCATCTACAATGACTGGTCGGATTCCCGTGTTGCAGCCGACATAATCAACTACATGAACGGCTATGAGGATCCGCGCCGCGAAAAGATGTTCACCTCAGTACCTGTGGAGCAGGGAGATGAGACCGTAGAAATGTATTACGGAATCCGTGTGGGCAGCGACGTGTCAGGCAAGACAGCCTTCACAACCAACTACTCCAACATGAAAGTAACCCCGTCCGACCCTTATCTATGGATGAATGCAGCCGAAGTCAGCTTCCTCATGGCTGAATATGAACTGCGCTGGGGCGACCCGACAAGAGCCAAAGACCTGTACGAAAACGGCATACGTCTTTCATTCGAGGAACGCGGGGCAGCGGGTTCGGAAGACTATATCCTTGACCGTGAAAAGAAACCTGCAACATACGTTGACCCTCTCGGAACCTACAGCATAGCAGGCAGGCAGAGCGACATCACCATAGCTTGGGAGGAGAGCGGCAATCTCGCCGACAGCACAATGCCGGCAGAGGACGCCTCCGAGCGCAACCTCGAAAGGATAATCACCCAGAAATGGATAGCGTCCTTCCCTCTAGGCGTGGAAGGCTGGAGCGAATACCGCAGGACCGGCTATCCGCGACTTCTTCCTGCACCTCAGGACAAGAGCGGCGGTGCAGTGGACCTGAACCGGCACGCGCGCAGGCTGACTTACCCGGTGGAGGAATACGGAATGAACGGAGCAAACCTTCAGCAGGCCATCAGCATACTGAACTCGGAGTCGAGCGGCACGAGGAAAGGCGACACTATGGGAACGCAGGTATGGTGGGATGTCAAACAGTACTAAAAACAAACACTATAATGAAACTGAAAACAATAATAAACACGGCCATATGCAGTCTTCTGCTGGTCTCCTGCTCCGACTGGACGGAAATGGAGTCGGTCAGGATTGACGTACAGCACCCGTGGGATCAGGACCCGGAACTGTGGGAAGACTACAAGGCCTCTCTCAGGGCATACAAGCAGACTGACCACTTCCTTGTCTATGCCCGTCTGGAGAACTCCCCGGAGCGCCCGTCAAACGAGAAGAGCTTCATGCGCAGTCTTCCGGACTCGCTTGACATTGTCTCCCTGACCAATGCGGACAACTTCTCGAAGCACGATGCGGAGGATATGGAATGGATGCGGAGTGTGGGCACGAAAGTGCTGTATCAGATAGACTTCGCGTCACGGAGAGAGGAACTTGCCGATGCAGCGAAACTTGGCGCATATCTCGACAGGGCAATAGCCTCGGTCAGAGACAACGGGCTGGACGGCTGGTCCTTCACCGGAACATTCAGGCTTGAAGACGCCCTCAATGCCGAACTCTCCTCGCTGATTGTCTCAAAACTATCCGCCGCAAGACAGGACGGTCAGCTGCTGGCCTTTGAAGGAGACCCTGCATTCGTCAGTTCCGCAGACAGGCAGAAGATAGACCTTTTCGTGCTCGGCACTGAGGGGATGGACTATGTACATGACGTGCACATGGCAGTTCTTGCCGCGACATCCACCCTTGGCATACCGGAAGAGAAGATTCTGCTTGCAGCCTCGCTGGAGCGCAGCATCTCCGACGAGAAATTAGTGGAGAACGGTGCAGTCGAGGAAATTACTGAAAGGGTGATGGCATTCGGTCCTCTTCGCGGACTTGCCGTGTATGACTTAGGTACGGACTACTACAGCTATGACGGCAACTACATTCGCACCCGCCGGGCGATACAGACACTCAACCATTCAAGATAGATATTATGAAAAGAATATTGACATACATCATATTGCTTGCATCCGTCTCAGTGTCCTGCAACAGATACGAAGCGGACGGCTACAAGTTCGGCAACTCCATCTATATGGATGTGAGTTCAAGAAAACCGGTGCAGTCTGCCACTTTCGGCAACAAGCTCACGGAGTTCTCCAAAGAGCTGTCAGTGAACATGGCATATCCGGCGGAGAATGATGTCACTGCGACCATAGCAGTGGACGAGTCCCTCGTTGCCGACTACAACAGTAAATACGGCACATCCTACGAGATGCTTCCGCAGAAGTACTCCGGTTTCAAGGAAGAGACGGTCACCATTCCGGCAGGCAAGACCATGTCCGGCAAAGTGGTCATCCCGTTCAAGGGCTTGGCAGGTGAAGGAGAAGAGCAGGTCGGAGCCATGGAGATAGACAAGACCTACCTTTTCCCGGTCAGACTGACTTCCACGGATATGGATGTGATGGGCGATGCCGGGATTGCATACTATTTGGTGCGCCGTTCATCAGCCATCACTGTGGCCGCACAGCTCACCGACAACTGGATAAACTTCCCTCTCATGGACGAGCCGGGCACTGTTGCGGACGCCTACAACGGGCTGAGGGCCGTCACATACGAGGCGCTCATCTGGATTGACAAGTTTGACAAGGAAAACGATTTCGGAGACTGTAATATATCAACTGTCATGGGAGTTGAGCAGTATCTCCTGCTGAGAATCGGCGATACCAATTTCGAGCGTCAGCAGCTTCAGTTCGACGGCAGCGGAGGCGGCACATCATTCGGCAAATTCCCTCAGAGCGACCCGTCCAAGAAACTCTATGAAGGACGCTGGTATCACGTTGCATGCACCTACGACTACGACACGAGAATTACACGGGTCTATGTAGACGGGAAGATACAGAGCGAAGCCAAGGAGATGGGAACAGCGACAGGAGGAATCAATCTGGCCATGAGAGCCAATGAGATTGTAGAGGACGGCAAAGAAAAGACATCCTACCAGTTCTTTATCGGCAAGTCCTACAACGACTACCGTCCGCTCCAGGGCAAGATTGCAGAAGCAAGGGTCTGGTCAGTGGCCAGGACTCCTGAGCAGATATGGGAGAATATGTACAGGATAGAAAATCCAGAGGGAGACGCCACGCTCATCGGCTACTGGAAATTCGACGAGGGTAAGGGCAACACCGTAAAGGACTACTCTATGTATCACAACGACGGAATCGCTGCCTTCGATCTCAGCTGGGCTGAAGGAATCGAAATCCCGGAAATCAACAAAGAGGAGGAATAGCGCATGAGAAAGAATATGATATCAACACTTGCTTTGGCAACATTATTAATCGGGGGCATTTCGTGCGAAATGGAGCCAGCAGGTTATCCTTCAGGAAAACAGATTGATGAAGAAACTCTTAAGAGTTCCTCCGTATCACTGACAAGCATCAGAACCTCTCGGAATACCGTGTACTGCGTCATGACAGAGGGAAACGGTGTCATTACCGAAGGTCTCCGTGCAACAATAAACACTCCTTCATCTTTCGACCAGACAGTCGTCCTGAAAGCTGACCAGTCGCTTGTCGAAAGCTATGCCGCAGAAACAGGAAGGAAATACCTTCCGCTTCCGGAGACATTCTACAGTTTCGATAACGGTGGTGCGCTTGTACTGTCCGCAGGCAAGACTTCGTCTGACCTTGCAAGGCTGACCTGCCGGGCGACCAACTCTTTGGGCAACAGGATAAAGGCCGGACATTATCTTCTCCCGGTGGTTGCGGCTGCTTCTGCCGGAGAAATGTCAAGGGATGTCGTCTATTATGACATCACGGTCAGGGAGAAGTTCGAGGAAGGGCTGCCGCTCTTTGACGACCTTCTGATGGTGTTTTACCTGAACACCTCGCAGTATGACCCAAGACTAATTACTGATTACAATTTATTGAGAACGGATTTCAGTGATTTCAGTGATACATATATGACATTTGGCAACATTATCAATCTGCGCAAGACGACCGTCACTTATGAGTCGGCTACGGGCAGGGCATTGTTGAACCTAAGTTCCGACATGAAATATGTGCTGGACAACTACACGACATATATCCTCCCCGTACAGGAGACAGAACGCAAGGTCTGCCTGTCCATCGAGGGCGGAAATACCGGTCTTGGCTTCTGCAATATGACAGATGCCCAGATAGAGGACTTTGCGGTGCAGGTAAAGCAGTTGTTTGACACCTACAGTCTTGACGGAGTGAATCTTTGGGACCGTAACTCCGAGTACGGCAAGGAAGGTATGCCTCCGATGAACACAACTTCCTATCCTAAATTGGTCAAGGCACTAAGGGAAGTGCTTGGTACGGACAAGTTGCTGACCTTGACTGACCATGAAGAGCCGACGGAGTACTTCTGGGACACGGAAGCCACAGGAGGAATAAAGGTAGGAGAGTATCTTGACTATGCATGGACAGGCTATTGCGATGAGGACTATCCTTTTGAAATCGTTGACCCTTACCATCCTGACGATCCTAATGTAAGCAAAGAACATATCAGAAAACCTATCGCCGGTCTGGATGCTACTAAGTACGGCTGCATAAATGCCCCATGGCAGAAAGGTACGGCAGACATGATATTCTGGGAATCAAATGGTAAGAAAGTGGCAGCCTGGAATAAAGCTGGCTATGAAAAATCCAATATCGTCCTGCATGCAGACATGCGTACCCATCTTCAAGATGAGTACGAGCATAATTGGGATCCGACATTTGTTATAAACTTTATGACAGACGGTAGCATAAGACATGATGACAATGGTACTATAGCTATCATCTTTGATAAGACGGATATTGAGTCTATTGCTGGTGACAGCGGTTATAACAAATGGAAAAAAGACTGGTAAAATAACCACAATATATAAACACTAAATCTTTTCAATCATGAAGACAAAATTTATCTTCGCATCGATAATTGCTGCTTTGCTTTTTTCAGCGGTGAGTTGCACCTATGATGACACTGAACTCAAGAACAAAGTGGACGACCTTGACAAACGCCTCACCGAACTCGAACAGACGGTCAAAAGCATAAATGACAATGTGGGTTCACTCATGACCATAGTGAACGCCCTTGAAAAAGAAGTAAAAATCGACAAAGTCGTCAATTTGGAAGACGGCAGCGGCCATGTCATCATGTTCACTGACGGAAGCAGCATAACCGTCACAAACGGCAAAGACGGTGCTGATGGAGATAACGGAGAAACTCCTGTCATCAGCGTTGGCAAAGATGCTGACGGGATTTACTATTGGAAGGTCAACGGTGAATGGCTGCTCGACGACGGCAACAAGATTCCAGCAACCTCCAAGACCGAAATACCTCAAATCAGGGTTAATGAGACCACAGGCAACTTCGAACTTTCCTTTGACGGAGAAAACTGGCAGGACATCGGTTCTGCAGGTGGAGCCGGCATATTCAAGGATGTGATCGACGGAGAAGATGAAGTGATATTCATCCTTTCCGGAAACAAAGAGCCTATAGTGATACCTAAGGCACAGAAATTCGCACTGAATGTGGAAAACACTTCAATTCCTGTGGATGCTCCCGGATCTTCAATAATGGTCAGCTATACCGTCACTGCTGCCGACCAGGGTACAACGGTGGAAGCCATTGCGATCGGAGGCATAGTGATAGAGGGGATAACATCACAAATCATAGGAAACGAGATTAAAGGACAGGTTTCCATACAGCTTCCAAACCCAATTCCTGCCGACGGAAAGGTTTTCCTGTTTGCAGTAAACAGCAAAGGCACCCCGTCTATGCGCATCCTTTCTTTCGAGCAAGGCGAAATCAATGTGGAAGTAATGGGAGCACTTAGCTTTGAGGCAGCCGGAGGAACACTGGAGCTATTTGTCAGTACCAATTACAACTACAGCATTGAAATCCCCGAATGGATTACATACGAGAAGATGGACTTGACCAGAGCCGTAAGAAATGAGTTCATAACGATGACAATTGCCGAGAACAAGGATGCTGCCGAGCGCAGTGCGACAATCAGTTTCGTTGACGGGATGACAGTCCGCTATTCTCTTACAGTGACCCAGAAAGGTGCATCGGTAGATGTTCCCGGCTACAAAGGCCCAATCGAAGACTGGAAAGATGACGGCAGCATTGATTTTTAATGTAATGTCGAGCGAAGCCAAGACATCTACAACATATTATTATAACATAAAAAACACATAAAAATGAGAAACAAGTTAATACATATTTTCCTGATAGCATTTGTTCTCGGTTCTTGCGAACAGATTGAGAACCCTGGAATAAATGACAAGGTGGAGTCAAATGATTTTTGCGTATATCTTTCAGATATTGCCACAAAAACCGCAAATGACGGCATGTCAACACAATGGGTGGAAGGAGACGCAATTGGATTGTTTCACGCAATTGCAGGAACTCAGAATTATATTGATGATAATTCTTTCACTTGCGACAATGTCGCCGCAAACAAGTTCTCGGGAACTTTGACAGAAGAATTGAATGCTGGTTCTAATTATGATTGGTATGCTTTTTATCCGAAAATTAATATAACTAATGGCGATTCTCCGGTTAAGTTTTCGAAATACATTGGCAGGACTGAAATGTCTTCATTTGCCGGGAAAGTAATTCAGATCGGCAATAACAGCATGGCCCATTTGGCTGGTGGCAGGGACGGATTTCCGGTAGTCGGCTTTGTAGACAATGTCCCGGCTTCCGAATTTCCGACCATACCGATGAGGAATGTGGCATCCGTGATTTGCGTGAATGTCACCAATACCTTGTCGGAGCCGATAGTCATAAGCAGCGTTGATTTGGTGACGCCAAAGCCTATTGTCGGTAATTTCAGTATTGAATTGGCAGGAAATGACATTGTTGCCAGTGGCGCAGGACAGGAGTTCATTCGTCTTGAAGTGTCGGAAGGCTCTCAGATTGCAGGCGGAGAAAGCTCCAAATTCTATATAGGAGTCGCGCCTTTCACAGTAACTTCAGGGGAGGAAATACTGCTCTATGTAAGTGCCGCAATCGGCGACAAGACTGTCTCTCAGAAAATCGCTAAGATATTCGATAAAGAGACTCCTTTCAAGTCCGGATTCATAAAGACTTTCAATGTCAGCTATGCCCAGACAGATGTCGTACCTCTCAAAGTCAATAAATCTGATTTCCAGACTCTTAACATTGGTAAGACATCTACCGCTTTCAAGGCCGGCAGCGAACATTACTCTTTTGACGGCTGGAAACTTTTGACTGGAGCTGTTGTAGGTCCGACTACATTCACAGACGGTTCACTTAAAGATCTGGCAGCTGTCATCTGTGGTGGAACCGCCCAGACAGGTGTCCTTACCTCTCCTTTTATTGCAGATGGATGCGGAACACTGAAGTTTAAATATGGAGTGTACAACAACAATGAAAAAATAAGATTCCGGATTGATATCAAGAATACAGCCGGAGAAGTCGTACAGACTGAAACGGTTGAGAATCTTGAACCAACAAAGTCAATAGCAGCTGAGTATTCAAAAGAGTTCAATGTTTCAGGTGTATTCCAACTTGAGTTTACCAACCTATGCCCGTCAGGGGTCAAAAATAGAAAAGACCGTGTGGCAATCTTCGACATAGAGTGGACCAATTGTCCCGGTTAATTCGAATTTGAATCGGGTGGAAGTAAAGCGAATTGCTTTCTTCTACTCGATTCTTGTTTCGAACTATCACATCTTATTTGTGAGTTTCTGAGAGGCACGTGGTATTGTTCCGTCCCGATTGGTCACAATCAGTCTCGAGGTCAAACGCCATAATAAATATGCAGATATCTCAACTACGGAAGCCTATAATAGATTATATTACTGTCCGCTAAAACTTTTTGACAGTACAAAAAATTAGGCTGAATCTCCGA